>Ga0074193_1000723_pt1 | contig 50111 bp, 45 predicted proteins | sample EPASupsiteHSE605_FD_64523 | JGI IMG/M metagenome (GOLD analysis project Ga0074193, IMG submission 64523) | Bioremediated contaminated groundwater from EPA Superfund site, New Mexico - Sample HSE6-05 | ecosystem: Environmental > Aquatic > Deep subsurface > Groundwater > Contaminated ...
GGCTGTTCCGAGCTTAGAACATAAGTATAAGGAGGTGGAAAATAGAAAGTTGCTGCTACCGGCGGTTGCCTCAAAAACTGATCCCACTCCACCAAATCTTTTGACCCCAGCCAATATAAGCTGTCGCAGCGGACATCCGCCTGCTAAAACAGCAGCTAAACCACATAAGAATAAGCCGAGGAAATTCCACACGTGCATATTGTGGGCCAGCGGTTGCCCCACAAAGCCCCAATGCACCTGCCCCAAGGCCATGTTTGCAACAAAAGACACCAACAAGATCATCCCATATGCAGAGAGTAAAGTTGTATCCTTCACTAATATGAAATCACGAACCCCGCCACTTAAGCACAACCGCGCCCGTTGTGCCAGGACGCCCCCGATCAAGCCAGCAGCCAAACTTACCCAAACTGCTGCATGAACGGCGCCGGGACCTTTTGCGCTAAAACTAATAAATGCCGGTTTAATCACGACAAACACCATCAATATAGCTGCAAGCACCGGCATCAGATAGCCCCCAACAGGATTAGAAAGAATTGCGGATCTCCCTAAGTTAAAGCCATTGCGTAAAAAATATGTACCAATACCCACACCGCAAGCAAAGCCAGCTAGGCCGGTAATCGCATTAAAATCACCGCCGCCCAATCGTAGAATTCCCCGAAGCGGACAGCCCAGAAATACTAGGGCCCCAATCATCATAAGAGCTCCTAATGTAAAGCGGATAATTGGCATCGATCCGCCCCGTGCCCTAAATTCGCCACTGGGCAGTGCAATCAAAAAAGCTCCCAAAACAAAACCCATAATTTCCGGTCTTAAATATTGCAACGTCGCTGTATTATGTATACTCAGCGCACCAGCCACATCCCTCAAGAAGCATGCGGCACAATAACCCATATTTCCCGGGTTACCCCATGTAACCAATAACGCCCCTAGCAAGCCAAAGACCGCACCGGCCAGCAAAACTATTCCCCGTGTTCCCAAAATTAAATACCCTCCCCATGTCTAAATAATTACATTATTAGACTTCTGCGTAAGATAAAATTATCCTGCCAAAATAGATATTATAAATATCACAAATTTATTCTATCTATATTGCTGTACTCCCTATTCCCTACTCCCTACTCCCTAAAACTTTACTTACCTGGCGTGATCTAGCTGGGTAGGATGCTCGGAAAGCGGCTTTTCCAGCACACACAATCAGAAAAACACCCACTCCCATTAGTACGATTGTCCCCCCGGGAGCCAAATCAAAATAAAAAGAGGCACCAAGCCCGGTTAGTACTGAAATCTGAGCAAAGATGACCGCCCAGCATAAGGCCCCCCGAAAGCTTCGGGCGATCTGCAGACTGGCTGCTACAGGAACAATCATGAGCGCTGATACCAGCAGGAGGCCAACCACCCGCATTGCTACTGATACTGTTAACGCCGTTAACACCGCCAATAGCATATTTAGCATAGCCACAGGTAAACCATTTACCCTGGCCGCTTCCTCATCACAGGATACATAAACTAATTCTTTATATAATGCTGCCAGGATCAATAACACTACACCGGCTAATATGGCAATCACAAGCACATCCTGCCTGGACACTGTGACAATACTGCCAAATAAATAGCCGAGCAGGTTAGTGGTAGCTGTTCGTACCATACTCGTTAAGATAATTGCCGTAGCAATACCAGTATAAAAGATCATAGCAAGCGCCGTATCCGCAAACTGCTGCCGCTCCCGTAGCTTTTCTATCGCAATCGCGCCAAATACGGTGAATAGGGCAGCTGTGTAAATAGGGTATATTCCCCAGAGCCAGCCTGCCGCAACACCGGCAAAGGAAATATGTCCTAGCCCATCACCGATCAAAGCTAGTCTTCGAACAACTAGGAACAACCCAACCACCGGGCATAAGCATGCGACGATTACCCCCGCCAAAAGAGCCTGCTGCATAAACGAATATTGCCAAAGCTCAAACATCACCATGCACCTGCCCTCCGGCAAAACTCCAATTGGTGCAGAGCGCCGCCTGAATTTGATCCATCTGGGTGGCAGGCCCAAAATAAGTAATCCCGCCATTTATACAGATGACGTTCTTGGCATAGCGCAATACCCTATCGATATCATGCGATACCAATAACACCGTCACCCCTAAATTCCTGTTCAAGGTAGCCAGCAATGCATACAAACGGTTCCTGGCTTCGGCATCGATGCCTGTTGTAGGTTCATCTAATACGAGCAGTTCAGGATTGGCGGCTAAGGCTCTGGCTACATATACCCGTTGCTGCTGCCCACCGGAAAGCTCGCAAATAAGCCGTTCCCGGTATGCCCACATATCCACTAATTCCAAAACATGCTGCACTATATGCTTGTCAGCTTTATTAAAAAACGAGAGGAACCCTTTTGCCGCCGTCCTCCCCATACAAACAAGCTCATATACAGTCGCCGGAAAGGAATGACTCCTTAAGGCAGGATTTTGAGACACGTACCCAATTTGTCTCCCAGGCAGAGGTTTCCCCGCGCCGTTACACAGTAATATCCTGCCGCACCGCGGCTTTAGCAGCCCCACAGCTAATTTGAGCAAGGTTGTCTTGCCTCCACCGTTTGGGCCCACGATAGCCGCAAAGTCACCATTTTCAATGGTCAAGGCTACATCGGAAAACACGTCTTCCCCATTATAAGCAAAGCTGACACCCTGCAGTTGCAATACAGGACTACTCATACTACTGAACCTCCAGGGCAAGTTTTAAATTCGTCAAGTTTTCTCGCATAAGTATCAGATAATCTTTACCTGCGGCGACATCATCCTCAGTCAATCCTTCAAGTGGGTTTAATACCAGTGTTTTAATACCCGCTTCTTTTGCCACAATATCGGCAACCTTGGGATTAACCAGTGTTTCAAAAAAGACGTATTTGAGCTGGCGTTCCTTAGTTTCCCCAATTAATTCTTTTAGCCGCTCCGGCGAAGGTTCTGCGTTAGGGGCCATACCTGAAATAGGAATTTGCTGTAGATTATAGCGCTTCGCCAAGTAATTAAACGCCGCATGGGAAGTAATAAAGGACCTATGGCGGGCCTTGGCGATCGCTTCTTTATATTCTGTATTCAATGCTTCTAGTTTACTGATATAAAGAGCAGCATTTTCTTCATAATAGCTTCGATTGGCGGGATCGGCTGTGCTTAGTGCTTCACAGATCAAGCGCACCTGGTGTTGGGCATACACAGGATCCACCCAGACATGGGGGTCTTTTTCCTCATCGGTACCGCCTTGATGTATTTGATGATGAGCATGGTCCTCTTCTTCGAGCGCTGCAATTAACTCCAACCCCTGCGTGGTTTCGACAGTAAGGAGATTAGGATTTTGAATATTTGTCAAAACCTTATCCACCCAATGTTCAAAGCCTGCCCCATTATAAATAAAGACCTTCGCTTCCTGTAAGGCAGCCATATCCTTGGGCGTCGGCTCCCAATCGTGGGGCTCAACCCCGGCAGGAATCAGCACCCTTACATCAATCTTATCCTTACCGACCTGTTTAGCAAACTCATACATAGGATAAAAAGATGCAATCACTTTCAGCCGCTGCCCCTTATTCGTTTCCAACTTACCCCGTTCAATGGCCGTCTTGGCACATCCCGCTATTATTAACCCCATAGTGATAACAGCTATGAGCAAAATACCTACCCAACGTCTCACCCTATGTATTCCTCCTTAATACGGTAATGGGTAAATGGTAAACTTTTCGCTTACTGAACTACCCACACCTACTGCAATAACCATATAGCTCTACCACATGCCCGGCCAGTACAAAACCATGTTTTTCAGCCGCCGCCACATCCCTGTCGTCCATAGGACAAAAGTCCAGGCAAATGGCAATACCACATTTTAAACATACCAAATGATGGTGATGCTGACCCCGCTCCAATTCAAAGCGGCTTGCTTCGCCGCCCCGCAAATTGATGACGTTGGCCACACCTAATTCTGTAAGCATATTTAAATTTCGATAGACCGTATCCAAACTAATATCCGGGAAGTTCTTTCGCACATTTACCAAAACTTCGAGCGCTTTAGGCGGTTGTTTGGACTGCAGTAGTACTTCCAGAATAGCCCGCCGTTGCGGCGTTACTTTATACCCTTTTTCCCGCAGCTTTTGAACCAGGATTTCCTTCTCCATTAGCAGCTCCTTCAGCATCTCTATATCAGCATTTTGCCCGCCCACAAGATACTAAATAGTAATTTTCCTATTTAGTATATATCCTATTTATGTAAATGTCAATGTATCCCATATTATTCCCAATTTTCCCGTTCTTCATAAACAATCCCCTATAAATTAAAACGGATTCCCCTCCCTATCACCCGGATTACGGATTACCATTTACCACTTACTGCTTACTGCTTACTGCTTACTGCTTACCGTTTACCACTTACCGCTTACCGTTTACCGTTTACCGCTTACCACTTACCATCCCCATACATACTTCCGCGCCATCTGGAAAAACTATATTAAAGCAACTAGGAGGAAGGAGCTCTTATCATGGAACACAAACCGGAAAATTACACCCTGGTACATGCGTATGAGCAGGCCCTCCAACCTCCCAAAGGGCATAAAATCAGCAGTATCCTTAGTGAAAATATAGATTTGTTTAAAAGTGTACTGCGTTTAAGCCCTGACCTTGTTATCCGGGAATTTCAAATCGGCCGCAGACCGGAATTTCGCGCCGCCATTGTATTTTTTGATGAATTGGTTAATAAAATAGCGATCCACGATTTCGTATTAAAAGCATTAATGCTGGAGTCAGACATCCCAAGGTCGGAACAAAAGAAAAAGCAAGAGAAGCAGAAACAAGATGAAACTGAAATAGTGAAACAAGCATACCAAAAATATACCAATGAGCAAAAGCTCCCGCTTGATCGTCGATCTAGTCTAAAGCAGCATGTACAAGCCAAGCAGCAGATCACCCGGGCCAACATCGGCGAATATGTGCAGAAATATTTGATACCTGTGGGGCAGGTGAAACCTATTGAAGAATTTTGGGAAGCCCTGGATATAGTGCTTAGCGGGCAATCCATCTTACTGATAGATGGTTCCGCCCACGCCTATATTACCGATATGCAGGGCTGGGAAAAACGGGGTGTGCCGGAAGCCAGCCGTGAAGTCTCGATCTTAGGTCCCAACGACGCCTTTAATGAAACGCTAATGACAAATCTGGGCTTAATTCGCCGTCGAATCCGTGACCCCAGATTGGCTATACAGATGCATAAAGTCGGCACTCGCACCAAAACCGATGTGGCGGTTGTCTATATCGACGGACTGGCTAATCCAGCCATCTTAAACCAGCTTCAGCAGCGAATCGATAGTATCACTTTAGACGGCATTATCTCTACTCGGATGTTAAGTGACTTTCTCACCCTGCGCCGCTATAACGTTTTTCCGCTTTCTACCGCGACAGAACGCCCCGATAAAGTCTGCAGTGCCTTATTAGCAGGCCAATATGCAATTATCAGTGACAACGCCCCGGCTGCTATTATTTTGCCCACAGTCATGCCCAGTCTCTTTCAATCCACTGATGATTATATGTTTGCACCTTTAGCCGCATTATTCATGCGCCTTATTCGCACTGTTGGCTGGTTGACTGCCCTCTTTCTACCAGCTATGTATGTAGCTCTTACCAGCGTAAACATCGATTCAATGCCGATAGAACTGCTACTATCGGTTTCCAGATCCCGCGAAGGTGTACCGTATCCACCTTGGATGGAAACCATCTTCCTTGGTATCATGATTGAGATGCTGATTGAAGCCAGTGCCCGGCTTCCAGGCACCATCGGGCCCACCGCTACCACCGTAGGTGGGCTGATCATCGGGCAAGCCGCAGCCCAGGCCCAATTAATTAGTAATCTAATGATTATTATTGCCGCCGCAACCGTAATTGGCAGTTTTACATTACCCAATTATGAAGTCGCCGTGGCCTGGCGTATCACCCAGTCCGCCCTTATACCCTTTGCCGCCATGTTTGGCATATTCGGCATCGTGATTGGCGTCTGCCTATTAACAATTTATTTATGCGGTCTTGAATCCTTTGGGGTGCCCTATCTTTCCCCGCTAGCGCCCTTGCGTATCGAGGACGCTAGCCGTGATGTCTGGTCAAGGACTCCCTGGAACTCGATGATGGACCGCCCCCAGTTTACCCAAGCTTTGGATGAAGAACGCCAATCGGATTAAGACAGGAGCAAGAGCCTATGCAAATGGGTAAATCCATCACCCTCCGCCAGATATTCTTTTTGCTCTATTTATCCAAAACAACTGCTGCGCCTTATTTCCTGACGAATTTGGTGATCCCGGAAGCAGGAATGGCAGCATGGCAAATACTGGTGCTGGACGATTTCTTTATTCTACTTGGCACATATATGATTATAAAGCTGTCCGAGTTATATCCAGGAGAAAATTGCATCACCTATTTCCGCAAACTACTGGGCAAATGGGGAGGGATCGTGGCTGTTTTGCTTTTGGCTGGTTATTTTTTCTTCCAAGTAATTCTTCTTAGCCGTGGCATAGCTGATATCGCCCGTCTCGGATTACTACTCACTACGCCGCAATGGATCATTGTCGTCCTCCTGTTATGGCCTGCCGCCTATGCCGTCAGTTATGGCATTACCCCGATAACCCGCTTTATTGACAGCATTCTGTTATTTGGTTTTCCGCTAATTACCCTTTCCTTCCTTTCAACTCTTCCCAATATAAACCTCGATTTTTTCACAGGCTTCTGGCTTTGGAAACCAAGTATGTTTATCTCACTTAACTTTTTTGGCACCTTTAATTATATCTGCTGTTTCATGATCCTCTATGTTCTATATCCCCATGTACAAGCCACTCCCCGACAGATTATGGGCAGCTCCGCCCTTGCTGTAGCAGTGGCTTCCACATTTATGTACGCCCCCACAATCTATTTGCCCATGCTCATCTTTGGTCCGGAGGGAGTTCTGGCCTATCGGGCACCGCTCTATGCAGCTATCCAAATTGCCCCGCTCAACCTTTATCTGATCGAAAATGTTGGTCTTATCTTTTACAGCATCTGGACCATTTACAGCATCGTCGGAGCCGGCCTATATCTTTTTTGTGCGATGACCCTGTTGTATTCCTTAATCCCGATTCGCAAAGGGCTGTGGCTAATTCCCCTGGGTCTGATCCCGCCTTTATCTTATGCCGCTACTTTTGTAAGTTTATTTCAGTTTATACCTTTTATCCGTTATGCTGGTGTTTATACCTTTGGCATCGGCATTCTGTTTCCTGCATTATTACTGCTGATCCACGCCTTTCGACAGCGAAAGGAGCGTCCTGATGAAGCCGCGGGAAATATGTAAGTTTATGATACCTCTATTGCTGCTGTGTCTGGTGGTAACCGGCTGCTGGGATGAACGTCCCCTCGACCGGCGTTCTTATGTAACCATGCTCGGGATAGATATGACGGAGCAGAACCTGTTTCGTGTGTTCGCCCAGGTAGTTATTCCTCGCAAATTAGTAGGCGGCGGTCAGGGCGGCGGTGGCGGCGAGGAAAAAACCTTTGCCATACTCAGTGCCGAAGGCACAACTCTTCTCGAAGCCCTGCGCAATATGGAAACTGTTGAGAGCCGTTCTTTAGATTTCGGACATGTACGAGCATATATCTTTAGCGAAAAAGTTGCCCGGATGGGTATCTCCCCTTTAATTGACCTATTTATGAGGTCACCCCAATTTCCTTCCGACGTATGGATTTTAGTTACCAAAGAAGACCTGGGAAAAATCATGGAAAAAAAGCATTTTGCTGAACAAATGCCTGCGGTTTTTATCGACGTATTCTTCAAAGGTAGCGGTCAGCAAACTTCTCAAGCAATACCAATGCCGCTATGGGAGTTCCACCGTAATCTAGTCAATACGGGCCTGGAACCTTTTGCCCCAAGTATTCTTCTAAAGCGGGACGTCGGCGAAGCTCCCGGTGGAGGATCCACTGATAAAAAAGAAGACGAAGACAAGGAAGCTAACTTACAGATTAAAGGTACTTATCTGTTTCACCGGGGGGCCTTGGCCGGAGAACTGAGTGCCTATGAGACCCAATATTTTAACTGGTTTTGGCGCAAACGCCAGTTTGGTACCTTCGTTATCGAAGACCCTCGCTTCCCCGACCGTAACCAAACAATCACCGTACAAAAAGTTGATCACTTAGTTGATCCTTTCTATAGCCCTGACGGCCAGATTTCTTTTCGCATTAAACTTGATATTGTCGCCTTCCTTGATGAGTCACTAGGTTTTACGATTAAAGACAGCGAACAGATGAAGCTTATCGAACAGACGGTACGGCATAAAATCGAACAAGACCTCTATTATTTCATGGCTAAATTGCAGCAGGATTTTCGGGTCGATCCCCTGGGCCTGGGTTATAAATTCCGCAGACGCTATCCCAAGGTTTGGTCGCAGCTCAATTGGTATGAGGAATGGCCAAAGGCCTTCGTAAAAATCGAAGTGAATGTTAAGTTTAGAAATCGCGGCGAAATACAATAAAAAGAGTAGCAGTTCAACTGCCACTCTTTTTATGCCCCTATTCCCTACTCCTGCCCTGATGGACTGTGGTTTTTTCTTTAATCAGTAAAGCTGGAATGATGCCTATAAAGCAGATCAGCGCTGCAACATAAAAGGTATCGTCAAAACTGAACACATAAGCTTGGCGTTGCACAAGCTGCGATAACACCGCCACCGCCTGTAACTTTGCGGTTGAAAGTACACTTCCGTGGTGTAAAAATAACGACTCAGTGGAGGCTAGCGTTTTAGCTGTAGCAGCCGATGTGTTATTCATATATTCGGCCATATGACTCACATGGAACACCTGACGTTTTTGCAGCACCGTGGTCAAAATGGCAATACCGAAAGAACCGCTGATCTGTCTGACCGCATTATTGATGGCTGATGCCCGGGCGATTTTCGCAAATGGGACTGTGTTCATGCCCGCCACTGTTACCGGCATCATAAACAAGCCCAGACCGATACCGCGTATAATTAGTACCCAAAAAATAAAATAGTAGGGTGTGTCTAAATCGAGATACCCAAACACAAGAGTAGCCAGCCCTAATAGCAAAACCCCAACAATCACCACCGGTTTAGCGCCAATTCTATCCGCAATCTTGCCGCTGATTGGCATCATGATACCTGCAGCCATGGCGGAGGGAAACATGAGCATGCCGGTCTGCATCGCAGAATAATTGCGCAGGTTCTCCATGAACAAAGGCACCATAAATATTCCGCCATATAGCCCGATCGTACCCAGAAAGGTAACCAACGTGCTAGCTGTATAAGTTAGATTTTTAAATAGGGAGAGATCTAATAGCGGATCATCATGCATTAGTTCATACACGACAAAAAACACCAAGTTTACTAAAGCAACAAAGAGTAGCGCTAAAATATACGGAGAACTCCACCCTTCGTCTGCTACCTCACTCAACGCCAATAAGAGGCAGAATAACCCCACGGCTGAAGTAAAGAAGCCGATGCTGTCAAACTTACTTTTCACCTGAAGTGCCGTCTCCTGGAGGATGAACATCGCCAAAATTGTACCCAAAATACCAATTGGTACATTAATTGTAAAAATCAGCCTCCAGTCTAGATATTCCACAAAATAGCCGCTCAATGTCGGACCGATCGCCGGCGCGACCATTGCAGAAATACCCCACACACCCATCGCCAGATTGCGTTCCTGCGGTGGAAATATCGTATAAATGATCGACATGCCGACAGGAATAATCACCCCGCCGCCGACAGCCTGTACGATTCGAAAGAAGATCATGGAATCATTACTCCAGGCAATCCCGCACAACGCCGATCCGACTGTAAAGATAATCAGACTGATGATATACATCCGTTTACTGCCCAGGACATCGCATAGATACCCTGTGGTTGGCTGTAGTACCCCCATCGTCAGCATATACGCAGTCAGAATCCATTGTGCCTGATCGGTACCCACCCCGAATACCGCCATCATTTTCGGCATCGCAATATTCACGATACTAGTGTCCAATATGCTCATAAACCCGCCAATGATCACGACAAACAATGCCCACCAGCGGTAGGATCCTCCATTAGGTGTCATATATACCTCTCTGCACAAGTAAATTTCACATCACGAATCTAACTTCTTTGGAACCGCATTACGCATGCTTACCGCTTACCGCTTACCACTTACCGCTTACCGCTTACCACTTACTTAGTCCTAATCTTTACAATTACAGACATGCCAGGACGGAACACCACATCACTATCAGTAGGTAGCGATATTTTCACAGGGATGCGCTGCGTGATCTTTGTAAAATTGCCCGAGGAATTTTCATTAGGAATAAGTGCAAACACCGAGCCGGTCGCAGTCCCGATTTCGGTAACCGTACCGCTAAATTTCCGTCCGGGATAACCATCTACCGTAAATTGAACAGTTTGACCTAATTGAATACGGCCGATCTTCGTTTCTTCAACACGGGCGGTAACCCACGTATCTGCCAGATCAGTAATCGTAACAATTGGCTGACCGGCAGTCACCATTTCACCAGCATTGCTCGCTTTTTGAGCAACCACACCACCCGTAGGCGCGAAAATAATGGTATTGTCTAAGTTAACCCGGCTTGCTTCTAATCCGGCCTGGGCCTGTTTAACTTGGGCAACACCTGCGGCAATACTTTCTTCACGATTTCCGGCAATCATCAGACTCAACTTCTCCTGTGCCGCAACCAAAGCCGCCTGTGCGACAGTCACTGCGGTTTGAGCAGTATCTCGCCGCTCTGCCGATACTGCGCCGCTACTATATAGTTGTGCGATTCGCTCCCAATTTTTCTGCGCATTATCCAGATTAGCAGCTGTCTGATCAACCACTGCCTGAGCCTGTTGGATTTCCTGTGAACGGGAACCAGCCTTTAATTCCGCTAATTTAGCTTCACTCGCGGCTAAAGCAGCCGCAACTTGATTTTGAGCTGCTGCATAATCACGGGCATCAATCCGGGCGATTATTTGACCCTTTTGGACGATATCACCCTCTTTGACGAGCAGTTCCTGCAGCCTTCCGGTCATCTTGGAACTAACAGTACTGATCGTACCTGACACCCTCGCATCATCGGTAGTAACATAAATAGTGCTTTGCCACCACCACCAGCCACCGGCGACGATTCCCATTATGAGCATGATTCCCGTTACACCCAGCAATATTTTTTTCTTCTGTCCGTTTCCTACTTTTGTGCTAGTATTTGCCTGTTGTGCACTCATCTCTTTTCCTCCATATCTAGCCGTTTCCAAGGAGCTATAATGACTAGTCAGTCAGTCTTTACTACAAAATTATCGGGCAATACCATGGAAAACCAAGTCTCTAATACTGGTTAAGCGGTCCTCGACCTCAAATTGGCCGGATGTACTGAAAGCAGTGCCAATAATGATACTAAACAGCATCGACGCAGCCCGCTGGGCATCTGGGTATTTAATAACACCAGCCCGATGTCCTTCTTCGATAACTTTGGCAAACAGGAGCGTCCTTTCATCAACTCGCTCCCGGTATTTCATCCGTTGCTGTGCACTCAAACGCGACGTTTTGCTAAAGGGCCGCAATTCATGCACCATAATCTGCCAGAGGCTAGTATTCTCGGCGAAAAACTCCAATTGAACCCGGATCATCCGTTCCAGTTTCTGTAAAACATCACCGGAATCGTCAGCATACTGCACAAACCGCTCATGGTAATTCAGCCCCCGTTCCTCCAAGAGCGTAAAAAAAAGCTGTTCCTTGTTCGTAAAATAATTGTACACCGTGCCTTTGCCAGTATCCGCCAGAGCGATGATCTCATCGACGGTGGCCTTATGAAAACCTTTTTGCGAAAAAATTACAAAGGCAGCATCTAAGATGTTTTGCCGCTTTGATTTCTTATCCTCGTCATTCGCAAGAAACTCGTGTTTCATTGGTTGCCTCACTTTCTATGTATGCAACCATTATACAGCACAATTGACTAATCAGTCAATTGTGAATACAAGGGCTCGGGGTTAGGGATGGAGGCTTGCCGCTAGCCCCTATTTGCTCTCGCTCACCACCTTAATTTTTACTACGATCCACCTAAATAAACTTCCATAAAAAAAGAGAGCGCCTCCTCATGAGTCGCTCTCGCGCCTTAGGTTCTATTTAAGGCCCGGTGTCCGATATCCTTACGGTAGTGCATCCCGGCAAAACTTATTTTGGCTACGCCCTGATAAGCCCGCTTAATCGCATCGGCAATACAATCTCCCCGGGCGGTAACACCGAGGACACGCCCACCGGCAGTCACAACCTTGCCGCTGCTGCTTCCCGTTCCAGCATGAAAAGTAATGACGCCGGACATACTATCTGCTTCATTCAAGCCAGTAATTTCCTGACCTTTACTAAAATCACCCGGATAACCGCCGGAAGCCATCACTACACAGACAGCCGCCCCCTCAGCCCAGGTAATCGTCTGTTGATCAAGGGTCCCGTCGACAACCGCTTCACAGATATCCACAAGATCAGTCTCTAGTAGTGGCAGAATTACCTGCGTCTCAGGATCTCCGAATCGAGCATTGAACTCAATGGTTTTTGGTCCCTCTTTTGTAATCATTAATCCGGCATAGAGCACACCCTTATACGGACGCCCTTCTGCAGCCATCGCCATTACAGCAGGCAGCAGGATCTCATCAATTACTTGCTGGCGGATTGCATCAGTCACAACCGGAGCTGGAGCGTAAGTACCCATACCACCGGTGTTAGGCCCTTCATCGCGATCAAAAACCCGTTTATGATCTTGAGCCGCCACCATCGGAGCAACCCGTGTCCCGTCCGAAAAAGCCAATAAAGATGCTTCTTCGCCCTCCAGATATTCCTCTAAAACAACTGTATTGCCAGCGGAACCAAACAATTTATCCCCCATCATGGATCTTATCGCGTCAATAGCGGTTTCTTTATCCATGGCTACAATGACGCCTTTACCCGCTGCCAATCCGTCAGCTTTAACAACAATTGGGGCACCTTTTTGCTCAATGTAAGCCAGTGCTTCATTCATATCGGTAAAAACACGATAATCCGCCGTCGGAATATTATATTTACGCATCAGGTCTTTGGCAAAAGTCTTGGAGCCTTCAATCTCCGCTGCGGCCTTAGTCGGCCCGAAAGCCTTAAACCCTTTGGCTGCCAGAAGATCTACCAGTCCCGCGATCAACGGTACCTCTGGACCGACTATCGTGAGGCCAATATTGTGTTCCTCCACAAAAGAAACCAATTCATCTACCGCATCGGCCTTAATATCGACACACTCTGCAATTTGCCCGATACCAGGATTCCCGGGTGCACAATAAATATTGTTGACCCGCATACTCTGGGCCAGCTTCCAAACAATCGCATGCTCCCGGCCCCCGCCGCCTACGACTAAAACGTCCATAGAAAAACCTCCTAGTATGAACTAAATAAATGTCTAACCGCGGAGACGCGGAGAACGCGGAGGGAAAACATAATAGATTTAGATATAATAATTACTTTCTCCGCGACCCCGCGTCTCCGCGGTTTAAAATTTTTTAGTGCTTAAAGTGTCTAACGCCGGTAAAGACCATCGCGATGCCGTGTTCGTCGGCTGCTTGGATGGATTCTTCATCACGGACCGAACCACCGGGTTGAATGATCGCGGTAATACCTGCTTTCGCCGCAATATCCAGCGTATCACGGAAGGGGAAAAACGCATCAGAAGCCAGTACTGCGCCTTGGGCTTTTTGCTCGGCCTGTTCCAATGCAATTTTAGCGGAGCCAACCCGGTTCATCTGACCGGCTCCCACACCCAGGGTTTGACCGTTTTTGCCAACAACGATGGCATTGGATTTTACGTGTTTTACGACTTTCCAGGTAAACAGCAGATCCTGCCACTGGGCTTCCGTTGGCTGTTTCTTAGTTACCACAGTCATCTGGGAGCGTGGGTTGTCAAATTGGTCATTATTTTGGAGTAGAAGACCCCCGGCCACCCGTTTAATGTCGGTATACAGAACGGGAGTCAGTGTTTCACCACCCGTTACTAATAAGCGTACATTCTTTTTCCCTTGTAGGATAGCCAGTCCTTCAGCCGTAAAGTCCGGAGCGATAATGGCCTCCACAAACAATTCAGCCATGGATTTTGCTGTTTCGCCATCAACAACCCTGTTCACCGCGATGATCCCGCCGAAGGCGGATACAGGATCGGCAGCCAGTGCTTTTTGATAAGCTTCTTTAATAGTTTGGTCGCATGCCGTCCCACATGGATTGGTATGTTTTACAATCACCGCCGCAGGTGTTGGAAATTCACGTACTAATTCCAAAGCTGCATTGATGTCGATGATATTATTAAAGGAAAGCTCCTTACCATGCAGTTGACGGGCATTACTTACCGAAGGATAATTGGCACTGCTGTCACGGTAAAAGGCCGCCTTCTGATGCGGATTTTCACCATAACGTAAATCCTGCGCCTTTTCAAACTGCATTTGCAACGTCTCTGGGAATTCCTCATCCCCCGCTAAATGCTGCTGCAAGTATTGATGAATGGCAGTATCGTATTCACTGGTATGTTTAAAGGCAACCCTAGCTAACTGCAGCCGGGTATCTGGCGTAACATCACCCGCATCACGAAGTTGGTCTAAAATAGCGCTATATTGGTCAGGGTTTACCACAATTGCCACATGCGGGTAGTTTTTAGCCGCCGCACGTACCATCGTGGGTCCACCAATATCAATATTTTCAATCGCCTCTTCAAGTGTAACCCCTGGTTTAGCAATAGTTTCACGGAAGGGGTACAGATTTACTACCACCAGATCAATTGGTTTGATCTCGTTTTCAGCCATATGCTGAACATGTTTGGGATCATCCCTCAATGCTAGAATACCACCATGGATTTTAGGATGTAGGGTTTTAACCCGGCCATCCATCACCTCGGGGAAGCCGGTTACCTCACTTATGTATATTACAGGGATGCCCTCCCCCTGCAGCAGTTTATAGGTACCACCGGTAGAAATAATCTCAATCCCCAGCCTCGCCAGTTCCCGCGCAAATTCGATAACGCCCCGTTTGTCCGATACACTAATAATCGCTCTTTTAATCATGATTTCTCATTACCTCCTTTAGAACAGTCTGCCAAAATTTTTACTCTGCGGCCCTCGATCATAATACGTCCGCTAGCGAGCAACTGAAGTGCCGCGGGATAAATCCTGTGTTCAGCTGCAACTATCCGATCAGATAGTGTTTCCTCTGTATCATGATCCAAAACTGGTACCGCTTCTTGTAAAACAATCGGCCCCGTATCCATTCCTTCATCCACAAAATGAACGGTACATCCGGAAACTTTGACTCCGTATGCCAGCGCCTGAGCCTGGGCGTGCAGCCCGGTGAACGCAGGTAACAAAGCAGGGTGAATATTTAGGATACGCTGCGGGTAATTTGCAACGAAGCCACGGCTCAAAATGCGCATAAACCCTGCCAGAGCCACCAATTCCACATTATGAACCTTTAGTGTTTCTAAAATCGCCGCCTCAAAGGCTTCACGGGTCTCATAACCGCTGCGTTCCACTACAGCAGTTGATATGCCGTGTTTTTGCGCCCGTTCCAAAGCATAGGCCCCTGGCTGATCACTGATTACGACTGCGATAGTGGCTGCTAAGCAGTCGCTCTCAATTGCATCAATAATCGCCTGTAAGTTACTCCCCCGCCCCGAAACAAGTACACCCATACGTAATTTCTGCATACATTCTCCTAAAAAATGAATTAACCGCAGAGACGCAGAGGACGCTGAGAAATTTTAATTATAATTTCTGCAATGTTTCTTCTGTTCGGACAATGAAATGATAATACTTAAGTCAAGAACGATTAGATCAACTATACAAACAGCTTAAATTTTTACCCTCTGTATTCTCTGCGTCTCTGCGGTTCAAAATTTATTTATATTGTACAACCTTGTGTCCACTTACAACCTCACCGATACGGAATACTTTTTCACCGCGGGAAGTTAGATTGTTCATAACAGTTTCAACTTCATCAGCTGCAACAACGATGATCATCCCGATACCCATATTGAAGGTGCGATACATTTCCGCCTCCGGGATATTACCCCATTGCGCCAGCGACGTGAAAATTGGTGGTATCGGCCAGGTATGCTTATTTATAATCACGTCACAATCCTCCGGCAATACACGGGGAATATTATCGGTAAAGCCGCCGCCGGTGATATGCACCAGTCCCTTGATTGTGCTAGCCTCGAACAAAGGTTTAACAGCCTGTACATAAATACGGGTTGGCGTTAATAGTTCCTCACCAATCGTTTTACCTAAAGCCTCCACTTGATCGCCAGGTTTCATATCCATAACGTCAAAACAGACTTTACGTACCAGGGAATATCCATTGGAGTGCAGCCCGCTGGACGGCAAGCCTAATACTACGTCGCCACTAGCAATCTGCGCACCGGAAATAATTTTCGGTTTATCAACAATACCAACCGCAAATCCAGCAATATCATATTCACCAACTGGATAAAAACCCGCCATTTCCGCCGTTTCTCCCCCGATTAAAGCACAGCCGGCCTGACGGCACCCCTCCGCAACCCCTTTTACAATCTGGGCCGCCTGAGTTGGTTCAAGCTTACCTACAGCTACATAATCCAGGAAAAATAGCGGTTCAGCCCCCTGTACCAAGATATCATTCACGCACATCGCTACCGCATCAATTCCAATAGTGTCATGTTTATCCACCATAAAGGCCAGGCGCAGTTTTGTTCCAACTCCGTCGGTGCCTGACACCAGTACTGGTTCGCTTATATTCTTCATGTTTAAAGCAAATAAGCCGCCAAACCCACCGATATCGCCAATTACCTCAGCACGATAGGTGGACTGTACGTGGCGTTTCATTAACTCTACCGCCGTATTGCCAGCATCAATATCTACTCCGGCATCCTGATAGGTCCAAGCTTTTTTTTCCATCAGCACCCACATCCCCCTGATTGCTCAAATATGAACTTATTATCTTCCAAATCATCTGGTACTTCTGCCGGGTATTTCCCGGAGAAACACGCACTGCATAATCTATCTTCAATAGCCGGCGCAGATTTTTTCAATCCTTCCAGGCTAAGATAATGTAGCGAATCCGCTCCGATAAACTGGCGGATTTGTTCCACTGTCTTTGTCGCACCTACCAATTCTTTACGCACCGAAGTGTCGATACCATAAAAACAAGGATGTGTAATCGGCGGTGAACTAACACCAAAATGGACCTCTTTAGCACCAGCCTCTTTTAACATCGTCACAATTTTACCACTGGTAGTCCCTCGCACGATAGAATCATCCACCATGAGGATCCGTTTGCCCTGGATTACGGGTTTAATCGCATTTAGCTTAATCCGCACACTCATATCCCGTAATTTTTGATCTGGTTGAATAAATGTACGTCCGATATAACGATTTTTTAACAACCCTTCGTTATATGGGATCCCTGATTCGGCAGAATAGCCCAGTGCTGCGGAGGTCCCGGAATCCGGGACGGATATAACAAGATCTGCATCAACTTTATATTCGCGAGCCAATTGACGCCCCATAGCGTAGCGGGCCTCCTGTACATTCAGCCCTTCAATGATGCTGTCAGGCCGTGCAAAGTAGATAAATTCAAAAATACATAGTGCCGTGTCTCGCCCTTGGATCGCTGAGATGCTGGTTAATCCGTGCTGATCGATCACAACCATCTCACCGGGTTTTACATCTCGCACAAGTTCGGCACCAATGGTATCCAAAGCACAGGATTCCGAGGCCAGCACCCAACCGTCAGGCAGCTTTCCAATACACATTGGACGAATACCATAAGGGTCGCGGGCACCAATTAGTTTATCCTGGGTCATAATCACCAGGGAATAGGCCCCTCTCAAGCGCCCCATCGTTTCAACAATCTTATCCTCAATTGACTCTTTTTCCGAACGGGCGATCAGATTGACAATAACCTCACTGTCGATGGAAGTTTGAAATACACTGCCCCGTTTTTCCAGTTCAATCCTTAACTCCTTAGCATTGACAAGGTTGCCGTTATGCGCCAATGCCATACTACCGCCTACAAAACTAACCTGTAGTGGCTGGGTATTCACAAGCATACTTGAACCTGTAGTTGAATAGCGAACATGCCCGATGGATATATGTCCCGGCAAGGTAGGAAGTCCGCCGCGAAATACCTCCGATACTAATCCCATACCTTTAACGAGGTCAATCTGCTTACCATCTGCTACAGCGATACCGGCACTTTCCTGTCCACGATGCTGTAAAGCATACAAGCCGAAATAACTCATATTCGCTACATTAGCGCCGGGAGCATATACCCCAAAAATTCCGCATTCTTCTTTCCATTTATCCAAAAATGTTTCTTCTAGCATGTTGTTGCTCCTTTCAAGCGCAAGCACAAAAGCAAATATTATTTATCCCAGGTTAAACGAGCTAAAATTTGTTTATAGGCGTCTTCGACATTACCCAAATCACGACGGAAACGGTCCTTGTCCAGCTTTTCATTGGTATCCGTATCCCACAGACGACAGGTATCAGGAGATATTTCATCTCCTAACATGATCTGACCCTTATGCAAACCGAATTCGAGTTTGAAGTCAATTAAACGGATATGTTTATGCAGCAAATAATCGGAAAGGATCTCATTAATACGCAGCGCGTACTGTTCAATGACCGCTATTTGATCCGGCGTAGCCAATTTTAGTACCTGAATATGATAATTGTTAACTAAAGGATCGCCTAAGCTGTCGTCTTTATAATATAACTCCACCACGGTGGAGGGCAGTAGGGTTCCTTCTTCCCACCCAATCCGTTTAGCCAGGGAACCAGCTGCAACGTTACGTACAACAACTTCCACTAATAAAATGTCCAACTTTTTAACGAGTTGTTCCCTATCATTGAGCATTTCGACAAAATGTGTTGGAATTCCCTCTGTCGCCAGTAATTTAAAAAAATGGGCGGAAATTTTATTGTTCAAAACACCCTTATCGGTAATAGTCCCCTTCTTTAGTCCGTTAAACGCCGTAGCATCGTCTTTGTAATACACGATGTATTCATCCGGGTTTTCGGTAGCAAATACCACCTTAGCCTTACCCTCATACAGTTGTTGTCCTTTTTGCATAGATAATACCCTCCATTTTTCGCAAAGTTATACGTATCTAGGTTACTCCAACCTGCCCACAACCGCTTAGGGGCTAGGGACTAGGGGCTGGGGACTAGGAATTTTCAAAACCCCTAGACCCTAGACCCTAATCTCCAGTCCCTATAATTGTACCTTTGATTTCTTAGCTACATCCTCTGCCATTTTTGCTTTGAATTGCTTGAGCTGTTCCCGTACCGCCGGGATCTTAACACCGATAATCTGCGCGGCCAGAACACCCGCATTCTTGCCACCATTTACAGCAACAGTCGCCACAGGAACCCCTGGCGGCATCTGTGCAATAGCCAACAAAGCATCTAAACCATTCAGTGCGCCGGATTGAATAGGTACTCCAATGACGGGCAAAGTTGTAAACGCAGCTAATACACCAGGTAGATGAGCAGCCATGCCTGCCCCTGCAATAATTACTTCAAGACCACGAGCCTCAGCTCCTTTAGCAAAATCAGCCGCAAGCTCGGGAGAGCGATGAGCAGAAGCAATTATAACCTCACTGCCAATCCCTAGCTCAGCCAGAAATTGAGCGGAGGCTTTCATAATCGGCAAATCCGACTCGCTTCCCATTACAATACCAACTAATACATTATTCATGCAATTACCTCCTGGAAAAATAATTCACGTCGGGCCTTCAATACCCGATCCCCTATTTCCCGCATTTAATCAGCCAAAAATAAAAACCGCACCAACACAAGGATGGCTAGACTATAAATAATCCAATGTACATCCCTGCCTTTTCCCGTAATAAGTTTGAGCAACGGATAAAATACCAGTCCAGCTGATATTCCGTTAGCAATACTATAAGTGAAAGGCATCAGCACGATCGTAAGGAATGCGGGGAACGCTTCCGAAAAATCGTTAAAATCTATTTGAAGAACCGATTCCATCATCAGTGCCCCGACAATGATCAGTGCTGGTGCTGTTGCAGCGTCAGGAATTAAGCCAGCCAGCGGTATGAAAAAAAGCGCCAGGATAAACAGAATGCCTGTAGTAACCGCAGCTAAACCCGTACGTGCTCCGGCGGCTACTCCAGCAGCGCTTTCAATATACGCAGTAATCGTCGAAGTTCCCAATAGTGCTCCCAAGCTAACCCCGGTCGCATCGACCAGCATTGCTTTGCCCATGCCTGGAAAATGGCCCTGCTTGTCCATCAAGCCTGCTCTGGATGCAGTTCCAACCAGCGTACCCATCGTGTCAAATAATTCTACAAAGGTAAAAGTAAAGATGATCGTCAGCAACCCCATGTTAAGCGCACCCATAATATCTAATTGTAAAAAGTTATTTTTGCTAAAATCGGGAAAAGCAATTGGACTAAACGCCGGCGGAACTTTCACAACCCCCATGAAGATCCCAATGATCGTAGTTAAAATAATCCCCATAAGCATTGATCCTTTCACCCCACGGGCCATTAAGACGACAATTATTGTCAGTCCAATTATAGCCAGTAAAATATGAGGCTCAAGAATTTTACCCATCTCCATGATTGTCTCAAAAGGTAGCGGCGTGGCATTTCCTTTGGTCGTAATCAGCTTTTCCAGAGTTGGCGGAATAAGCGATAAACGTATTTGTAATATTCCCGATAGCTTAAGACCAATAATGGTAATAAAAAGCCCAATTCCTACTGTGATGGCATGTTTCAGAGAACCGGGCAAAGCTTCCACTAATAACTGACGAATCTGAGTTACCGTAAGGGCAATAAACACCAGCCCGGAAATAAACACTGCCCCTAATGCGGTTTGCCAGGAAACACCCATACCGATGACAACGGTAAAAGCATAAAAAGCGTTTAATCCCATACCTGGAGCTAAAGCGATAGGATAGTTAACAAATACACCCATCATGATCGAAACAATACCCGCGCTAAGGGCAGTGGCAAGTAGAATCGCATTTTTATCCATACCAGCGCTACTAAGAATACTAGGGTTCACAAATAGAATGTAAGCCATGGTCATAAAGGTCGTAACACCGCCCACAATCTCCGTCCTGACATCAGTTTTCCTGACACTGAGCTCAAACAGTTTCTCTAACACAATATTATTATCCTCCCCAGCTTTCAATGTTCCAAACTCAAAGATATTATAACCAATAAACTTCGAGACGAACCTTGAAAAGCAAAGAGAGCCAACTTTTCTAACCGCCAGGCACCAAGAGCGCCAAGGGGTTATTATGATCAGAAAAAACAATATACCCGCACAGGTAAGTTGACGCCTAAAAAAGCGAAACCTACCCGCCCGGGATTTTTGCCCTTCGGTGTAGCTTACAACGATGTAAGCCTGTACCGCTTGGACCAGTCCGGAGAAAAGTGCCTTAACCCCGCGGAACCCTAGGTACACTTTCACTCATAGCAAGATAATTACAATTATCTTGTAGAGATGCCCGGCTACATTCCGGGACGATATACACATATGACTAGGTATATTTTAGCAGGGGTCTTAAAAATCCGCAACCCGCAAGTAAACTATCAGAACCTTGCGTCTATTTAACCGATATTTAACCGCGGAGGTCGCGGATAAACTTTTTGAAACAATATTTATCCCCTATGCTTTCGTCGTGTTATTAAATCTGTCCTCTTCTGCGCACCTGTCGAAAGCTCTTTGAACACCACGACGCAAAGACGCCAAGGGATTATTATCATCTTTTCTCCTCTACTGAGTTCCCTCTGCATCAAGTACTAACTGGGTCAGTTCTTTCTAAGCTTTAATAAATCATAGTATTTACCTTTGCGTCGTGGTGTTAAATCCGTTCTCTTCGTTGCACATCTAAATTCAGGTTGGTCCCCCTCCTCGCTCTCCGCGTCCCCGCGGTTCAAACTAGCACTTTCCCCGATCTCATAAAAAAGAAGCAAGCGATTTCGCTTGCTTCTTTTTGCTATTCCCACTCGATCGTAGATGGTGGTTTGGAGGTTATATCATAAACAATACGATTGATGTCTTTTACTTCGTTCACGATACGACTCGAAATTGTCTCCAGTAATTCATAAGGCAGACGCACCCAGTCTGCGGTCATTCCATCATCACTGTTTACAATCCTTAAAGCAATGGTATAAGCATAGGTACGCTCGTCACCCATGACCCCCACGCTACGCATGGCCGGCAGCACCGCGAAAGATTGCCAAATCTCCCTGTAAAGCCCTGCATTGCGAATTTCCTCTTGTACAATTGCATCAGCCTCTTGCAGTATATCCAGACGTTCCTGCGTAATTTCGCCAATAATACGAATAGCCAGACCCGGACCCGGGAAAGGCTGCCGCCAGACAATCTCATCCGGCATACCTAATTCCTTACCAACCGCCCGTACCTCGTCCTTAAATAAATCGCGAAGCGGTTCAATCAATTCGAACTGCATGTCCTCCGGCAAACCGCCGACATTATGATGACTCTTGATACAAGCTGCACTGTCAGTACCGCTCTCGATAACATCCGGATAGACCGTTCCCTGTACCAAATAATCAATCTCGCCTAATTTATTGGCTTCCGATTCAAAAACCCGGATAAACTCTTCGCCGATAATTTTTCTTTTGGTTTCCGGATCAGTAACCCCCTGCATACGATCCATAAAGCGCTTTTTAGCATCTACATCAATGAGGTTCATCTCAAAACCATCACGGAAGGTCTTCACGACCTGCTCTGACTCCCCTTTGCGCATGAAGCCGTGATCGACATATACACAAGTTAATTGTTTGCCAATCGCCTTATGCACGAGTAAAGCCGCAACACTAGAATCCACACCACCGCTTAAGGCACATAACACCTTTTTGGTGCCTACCTTCTCCCTGATTTGCCGAATGGTTTGCTCAACGAAGGAGCCCATCGTCCAGGTTGCCTTACACTGGCATACATGATTCAGGAAATTTTTGAGCATCTTCATCCCTTCCGGGGTATGCACTACCTCAGGATGAAATTGTACGCCAAATAGTTTTTTATCGGAGTTGCTAACAGCAGCTACAGGTGAGTTATCAGTATGTGCTACCACTTCAAACCCGGCTGGAGCTTTTGTGACAAAATCTCCATGACTCATCCAACATTGTGTGGTTTTAGCAGGCAGCACAGGATCATCACTCAGCCCGGCAAACAAAGCATCATGCTTATCGATATGCAGAGTTGTTTTACCATACTCCCGTGAATCGGCCCGGGATACCACCCCACCTAAGTTCTGTGTCATCAATTGCATACCATAACAAATACCGAGGATCGGAATGCCCAGTTCAAAAATTTGCGGATCACATTTCGGCGCTTTTTCAGCATATACGCTGGAAGGGCCGCCTGAAAAAATAATCCCTGCGGGTTTTGCTTTGGAAATACGATCAATACTTACACTGTATGGCCAGATTTCACAGTACACATTACATTCCCTGATACGGCGGGCAATTAGTTGGCTATACTGTCCACCAAAATCCAATACCACCACAATTTCATCATGTTGAACCTGTGACAAAATATTCACTCCTTTTATTTAACCGCCAAGAACGCCAAGAACGCCAAGGGTTATAATTTATTTATGTTACCGACTGATACCGGCAATTTACCTATCTAGCTAAAAAGAGGCACATTTCTAGCTGTATACCTATGAGACATATCATGCCAAGTTTGTCCAACTTTGTCAATAGTTTATTCCTTTTAATTGAACACCATGACGCAACGACGCTAAGGAGTACTCTTTATATCCTATAATAACACTACTGAGAACAGCTCGTCTTATTCCAGGCTATAACCTAGGGGCTTTAATGTTTATAAGTGTGCCCAGAAAACAAACTATCGCTTGCGAGAGGATATTAAACAAATTTTCCCCTTTGCGTCTTTGCGTCGTGGTGTTAAAAATTATTCACTCTTTTTCCCCATACACATCTTTTAACAGTGTTGGTTTTCGTAAATCGGCGCACCCACAGGTTTGCTGGTTATCTACGTCTTTTGCCGCATCAAGTAAAATATGGCCAATTTTACCCGCATCTTCGTGAAAAATCTGGCTGAGCTCACTATGCTCCCAGTCCCTGACCACACCTTCACCATAGTTAACAACCGTATACAACCCGGCAAAACAGGCTCCGATCTCCCGTGCTAAATACACTTCAGGGCACATACTCTGACCGATAATATCACCATGTCCTTTATACATTGCCACTTCCGCCGGACTCTCGAAATGACGTCCATCTGTAACCACATATACGCCCCGCTTAAATATCCGGCTTAGTAAGCGGTTTCCCGCCGCATTTACCAACTTCTCCCGCATCGCTGGACACAAGGCCTGGCGCATTATTAACAGATAATGCCCTTCCAGGCCAACGTCCTTGCGCATCGACTGATCAATATAATCAGAGGCAATCACTACATCCCTAGGTTCCAGCAGATGATTGATAGAGCCCACTCCACCTTCGGCCAGAATTTTCTTTACGCCGGCTTCCCTGAACAGCCAGAAGATCTGGCGGGATGCATCAGCACGACTAACACCTTGTCTCCAGCCATGCATACGACAGGTAAGTACATTTTTCTCACCCAAGCGAAATAAAATACATGGCGGAGTTTTACCATATGGTGTATCAACTACCAAATCCCGCTCTAAAACCTCCACATCACTACGTCCTAAAGTTGCCGGAAAGTCGATTGCTAAAGTTCCTGACCCTCCAATTATAGCTACAGTTGCCCGAGGAATGTTATTCATTAGTTCCTCCTTAGATGTCGGTAAGCGGTAAGCGGCAAAAATAACAAAACCATGCCGCCTTGCGGCATATTCACAATCCCAATTTACATTTTCGTTTACTGCTTACCGCTTACTGCTTACTGCTTACTGCTTACTGCTTACTGCTTACCAAATCTTCTAACTACCCCATACTCCGTATCCCGTTGGACCGGAATTTTACCGGCTGCTCGAATCATTTCCACCATGTGCTCCATAGACATATGATACGCCGTACCAGTTGCCCGCACGACATTTTCCTCCAGCATGATACTGCCCAGATCGTTGGCCCCGAAGGCCAGCGTAAGCTGGCCGATAGATCGTCCCTGAGTCACCCATGAGCCCTGTAGATGCTTTATATTATCCAAATATAATCTACTCACCGCCAAGGTACGTAAATAATCCCATGCCGTGGCTTGCTCGCCACCTAATTCCGTATTGCCTGGTTGAAACGTCCACATGATAAAAGCACGAAAGCCCCCGGTACGATCCTGCAATGTTCTGATAGCACGCAGATGGTTGATACGTTGACGGTAAGTCTCGCCCATCCCGATCACCATGGTCGCTGTTGTTCCTATACCTAGTTGATGCGCCTTTTCCATCACCTCCAACCACTGGTTGGCGGTAATCTTATGCGGACTGACTCTGGAGCGTACTGAATCATCAAGGATTTCGGCACCTCCACCGGGCAATGAATCCAAGCCCGCTTCCCGGAGTAATACCAGCACGTCAACTATAGACAGACTGCTTTGCTCCGCAAGATGGATAATTTCCGCCGGCGAAAAAGAATGGATCGTGATCGGGAAGCGGGCTTTGATCCCTCGCAAAAGCGCTTCAAAAAAACTAATTTTCAGTTCCGGATGCAATCCACCCTGCAGCATCACCTGGGTTCCCCCGGCATCCAAAGTCTCCTCAACTTTGCGATAGATCGTTTGCTCATCCAGTAGGTAAGCATCAGGCGCACCGGGCTCACGATAAAAAGCACAGAATTTACATTTACTTTTACATACATTTGTATAATTAATGTTCCGATCAATGATAAAGGTAACACCAGCCCCTGGGTGTATGCACTTTCGTACGGCATCAGCTGCCTGACCTAACCTCAAAAGATCTCCTTCGGCAAAGAGCTTGTACGCATCGTCGTCGATCAAGCGCTTCCCCTGTAGGACTTCCCTGATAACACCTTGCCAATCGGTCACCGTATTACACCTCCAAAAAATCCAGTGTCGGCACCTGGGCAATATAGCTCAATGCTTTCGCTTTTCGATAATATTCAAGTAGTCCCTGCTGGTGTCCGGCATCAAAATCAAATTCCAGACTGGTGAAATAGTCCCGCAAAAATTCCGCGTTAAAATCTTCCCAGCGGGCCGCTTCCTTAGCTACCTGGTCAACATGCTCAAGGCTGTAATCCATAGATTTAGTAAAAGCATGATATACTTCCCGTACTAATGCGGGATTTGCCGCAGCATAATTACGATTTACAGCCCATACCGCAAAAACCATTTTCATACCGGTCCAGGCCTTCCATTCCGCGCCCAAGTCGTAGGTGTACAGCCCTGCCGGCATACGATAATGCACATGCAGAGCCGGATCACCAATCAAGAGGGCTGCATCGGCCTCCATCAGCATCGAACCCAGGTTGGGCGGGGACTCAAAATATACAGGCTGCAGCTTATAGCGGTCCTGTAAAATTATTTTTAATAATAGGTGCGATGTGGCAGATGTATTGGTAAGTGCTATCGCACATTGGTCTAACTGTTCAATCGGCACCTTACTTACCAGGTAAATACTCTTTACCGGACCATCGCAACTCACGGATAGATTAGGTAATAATAGGAGATCGCGGTAATTGTGAGCATATTCAATTGACGATATGGGACAAATATCCAGTTTGCCCTCTATCAAATAACGATTAAGCTCCGTCGGAGTACCTTTGGTTAATTCTACATCCCACAGCACATCATGTTTAACCAACCCGTAGTATAACGGAAGGCAATTGATAAATTGAATGTGCCCTACCCGCGGCCTTCTCGATATTTGACATTGGACTTTCGACATTCGAACCATCTCTCCCATTAACAGCGGCCATTACCGCTTACTGCTTACTGCTTACTGCTTACTGCTTACCGCTTACCACTTACCGCTTACCTCTTACCACCTACCGTTCCCTAATATACCCGCACTTCCCGATAAAGGGTGTCACGCTCCACCGGAATATTGCCGGTTTCGCGAATTAGCGCCACAATCTCAGGCTTGGTAATCCCCACAGCAGTTTTTGCTCCTGCCGCATGAATAATCTTTTCCTCCACAACCGTACCATCCAGGTCGTCTACTCCGAAGGTTAGCGAGATTTGAGCAATCGGCACAGTCAGCATAATCCAAAAAGCTTTGATGTGATCAAAATTATCCAGCATCAAACGACTGATGGCCAGCATCTTTAAATCTTCCCAGGCACTAGCTCGCCTGATTTCAGCCAGCCCCGTATGTTCAGGATGAAAAGGGAAGGGGATAAAGGCTTGAAACCCACCGGTTTCATCCTGTAATGTCCGTAAGGTTAGCAAATGATCCATCCGTTCCTCCAGAGTCTCTACATGCCCATATAACATCGTTGCATTGCTGCGCAAGCCTAATTGATGAGCAGTCCGAACCACCTCTAGCCATTCAGCAGCGCTGGCTTTTTTCTCACAAACTAAGCCGCGCACCCGGTCATCTAGTATCTCCGCTCCTCCGCCTGGCACTGAACCCAAACCAGCTGTTTTTAGGATGGTTAATATTTCGCGGTTGCTTTTGCCGGCTATCTTTGCAAAATGAGCAATCTCCACTGCCGTAAAGGCCTTGAGGTGTAGGTGAGGAAACTCACGGTGGATGCTCTCCAGAACCTCTTTATAATAGACAAAAGGCCGATCTGGATGGAGTGCACTAACCATATGCAGTTCCGTTAATTCCGGAGCATCCTGCACCGCCTTACGGGCAATAGACAAAGCTTGCTCCTTATCCATAACATAAGCTTGCGGGGCGTCGGCATCACAGCCAAAGGCACAAAGCTTACACCGGGCCATACAAACATTAGTCAGATTGATATGCCGATTGACGTTGAAGAATACCTTATCGCCAGACTTACGACGTTTTACAAACCGAGCTAGCTCGCCAATGCGGAGTAGTTGGTTGGACGCTAATAAATACAACCCATCCTCACGGGTAAGACGCTCACCGTTATATACTTTTTGTTCAATCAATGCCAATCCATCCACCAAATTCATCTCCCTAGCAGAAAAGCAACCAAATGGTTGCTTTTCTGTTTCCTATTTACCACAGCATTTTTTGAATTTCTTGCCGCTGCCACAGGGGCAAAGTTCGTTTCGTCCGATTTCGTCTTTGTTCTTCGCAGGGTGTTTGGCATTTTCCGCTCCCTCGTAGTTCTCTTTAGCTCCCTGCAGACGGTCTTCGGCAACAACGCCCACCTGGACATGATAGATATATTTAACGATATCTTCCTGGATATTCTCGATCATATTGTTAAACATATCAAAGGCTTCAAACTTATATTCTATAAGCGGGTTTTTTTGCCCGTAGGCCCGCAGTCCGATGCCTTGACGCAAATTATCCATTGCGTCAATATGATCAAGCCATTTATGATCAACGACTTTTAGCATTACAACTTTTTCAAGATCACGCATCGTCTCCGAGCTAAGCTCAGCCTCCCGTTTTGCGTAAACGTCCCGGGCTGCCCGCTGTAGTTCTTCCCGTAATTCATCCCTGCTCCATTTATTTAATTCCTCTATCTTTAAATAACCGCGAGGCGCGAAATATTGTTCAAGATATTCGACTAATTCCGGATAATCCCATTCCTCCGGATATACTTTCTCATCACAGAACAGGTCTAGGGCTCGGCCGATCACCTTGTCAACCATATCGAAAATATTATGGGTAAGTTCTTCCCCAAACAGGATCATATGTCGTTGTCCGTATATAACTTCCCGTTGCTGATTCATCACGTCATCATATTCTAAAATAGATTTCCGGATATCGAAGTTGCGGCCTTCCACCCGTTTCTGAGCTGTTTCAATGGATTTCGTAATTAAAGAATGTTCAATCGGATCATCTTCTTCCATACCCAAACGTTCCATAATGCTGGCAATATTATCAGAACCGAATAACCGCATCAGGTCGTCTTCCAACGAAAGGTAGAAGCGTGATGAACCGGGATCTCCCTGGCGTCCGGCACGTCCGCGTAATTGGTTATCAATACGGCGGCTTTCATGACGCTCCGTACCGATGATATGAAGTCCGCCAATAGCAGGGACCCCTTCGCCAAGTACGATATCGGTACCACGACCAGCCATGTTCGTAGCAATGGTAACCGCTCCCCTTTGACCAGCCTTGGCAATAATTTCGGCCTCTTTTTCATGGAACTTGGCATTCAAAACGGTATGGGCGACACCCTTCTTTTGCAGCATTTTACTTAACATTTCCGACTTTTCGATCGAAATCGTACCTACTAACATCGGCTGCCCCGTTGCATGTAACTCGGCAATTTCCCGTACAACCGCATTATATTTCGCATTTTGGTTTTTATAAATCACATCAGGCAGGTCTTTTCGAATCATCGGCTGATTGGTAGGGATAGAGATAACATCCAGGCCGTAAATTTTGCGAAACTCATCCGCTTCAGTCATCGCTGTGCCAGTCATGCCGGCAAGTTTTTTATACATTCTGAAATAATTCTGGAAGGTAATCGTAGCGAGGGTAACGCTTTCCCGCTCAATTTTAACCCCTTCCTTAGCTTCAATAGCCTGATGTAAACCATCGCTGTATCTGCGTCCAAACATCAAGCGTCCGGTAAATTCGTCAACAATAGTAACCTGGTCGTCTTTTACCACATAATCCCGATCCCGTTTCATTAAAAAGTGTGCTCTTAGCGCTTGGCTCAAATGGTGGGAAAAGGTCACATTATCTGCATCATAGAGATTTTTGATACTAAAGAACTTTTCTGCCTTGGCAATCCCGCTCTCCGATGGTGCAACAGTATGAGCTTTTTCATCAATCGTAAAATCTTCCCCGTCCACCATACGGGACATCAGTCGGGCAAAGTCGTAATATAAATCAGTTCCTTTTTCTCCCGGTCCGGAAATAATTAATGGGGTACGCGCTTCATCAATCAAAATGCTGTCCACCTCGTCAACAATCGCGAAGTTAAGTGGACGCTGCACCATATGGTCGGCTTCCACCACCATATTATCCCGTAAGTAGTCAAACCCGTATTCATTATTTGTACCGTAGGTAATATCGGCGGCATAAGCCGCTTTACGCTCAGGATAGTCAAGTCCATGGGCAATTAGACCGACTGATAAACCTAGAAATCGGTGGATACGGCCCATCCATTCGCTGTCACGGCGAGCAAGATATTCATTTACCGTTATAACATGGACCCCTTTGCCGGTTAGAGCATTTAAGTACGACGGCAAAGTGGCAACCAGTGTTTTTCCCTCGCCAGTACGCATTTCTGAAATTTTACCTTCATGGAGGACAACGCCCCCCACCAGTTGTACATCAAAATGGCGCATTCCCAGTACTCGGCGGGAAGCTTCCCGCACAACCGCAAAAGCCTCGGGGAGCAAATCGTTGAGCTGCTCTCCTTGTTCCAGGCGTTGTTTGAAATCCCAGGTTTTTCGCTGTAAACTCGCGTCACTCAAATTTAGAAACTGCGGTTCTAAACTATTTATAGTCTCTACAACTGTACCGATTCTTTTTATTTCCTTTTCATTATCATCCCCAAATAAGCTTTTGAGAAATTTAATCATATAATCATCGCCTTTCCAAGAATTAATATCTCCAATTACTATAATTCCCACTTCTATAAGCGGGAATTTATTTTAAACTTCATGTGGGTAGAGCACCATCTGAAATCTCCATGATACCTGTATCTATCTTTTTTTGCATCAATAATTGCTAAATATATCCTACCCGACTAATTTTATCACTTCACGGTTCGGAGTGCAACCAATGCAAAAAACCCGCTAAAACTGGCCTAGAAAGATCTAACCGCAGAGGGCAGAGAGAATCTAATTGTACTCTGTTAAGCATGCTCTGTACTGATAAGTAAACCTTTATCCCTCTGCGTTCTCTGCGCCTGCGGTTCAAACAACTATATTTATTGACTAAAAGCTCCCTTTCATGGATATACTTAAAATAAGAACTCTACCGGAGGGAACATATGCGTGATCTAGATATGATAGCTCAATTATCTGATTTAAAAGAAGTTGATTACCGTAACACGCTGGCTATTGCCGCCTTAATCGAGCTCTTGATCGAAAAGGGTTTTTTCAGTCGCCGTGATTTTACCTGCAAAGCCCAGGAACTTGATCAAGCTGCACTCAATGAAGCCCGTATTAGAGGCTAAAAGCTTAAAAAATTCTAACCGCAGAGGCGCAGAGGGCGCAGAGAATCTAATTATTATCTCTATACATGTTTTGTTCTAATAATTAAATTTTACCCCTCTGCGTCACTGCGCCTCTGCGATTCAAATAACTTCCGCAAATAAAGAACGATGAGATATTTAATATCTCATCGTTCTTTTCTGACTTCTGATTTACCTCGCCGGTTCCAGTAAGCCGTAGTCGCCATCCTTACGGCAGTATAACACATTAACCTTTTCAGTATCAGCGTTGGTGAACACAAAAAAGTCATGACCCAGTAAATTCATCTGGAGAATAGCTTCCTCTACTTCCATAGGTTTGACTGTAAACTGCTTGGTTCTAACTAGGCGCTCCTCAGTATTGACGCCGTTATAAGCAGGTATTAGCTCATCTTTAAAGGCTGTTGACCTATATGCTTTTAGTTTCTCCTTATGTTTACTCAGTTGTTTTTCCAATTTATCAACTACCATGTCAATTGAAGCATACATGTCTGTAGATGCTTCCTCGCCACGTAATGTCATACCGTTTATAGGTATCGTAACCTCGATAATATGACGCTCTTTTTCAACCTTTAAAACGACATTTACTTCTTTGAGGTTCTCAAAAAATCTGGTCACTCTCCCGAGTCGTTTTTCCACATGCTCACGTAATGCCGGGGTAACGTCGATATGTTTGCCGCGTACATTGATATTCATAGGCCATCCCCCTTTATAAGGTTTCTAACTACTATTATTCCCTCTCGGAATAGAAAATTCCTGTACAAATATCTAATAAATTAGAAAATACGCTAACTCGAACCACAAAAACTTTAACCACTTTATATCTAAAAAACTAAAAACCCCGGGGCTATAACCCCGGGGTATTGGTTTCGTGAATTATTGGTGTTTTGTAACGTTGGCTGCTTGTGGACCACGAGCACCATCAACGATTTCGAATTCCACAGCCTGGCCTTCGATAAGCGTCTTAAAACCTTGATCTTGTATTGCTGTAAAATGTACAAAAACGTCTCCGCCGTCTTCCCTTTCAATAAAACCGTAACCTTTTTCAGCATTAAACCATTTAACTTTACCGATCATTCCTGAATTCCTCCTAAATATGTACTAACCGTGAGTCTTTAAACCCACTTGCACCACTATAGCATAACTGAAAGGAAGTGTCAATGCAGGCAAGCCCAATTCACATTGCAAAGCCCGAGCACCAGCTATACAGACCTCTTTAACCAACCGATAATTTAATTATACGTTGCTTCATATCCTTTTCCTAACATCTGGAAATATTAATACATATTCTTTTAATATATTACCGTATATATTGTCGAAATAAAACTTACTAGGTTAACTAAATGTTTTACGCTATTCCTGTGGATAATGTGCATAAGTCTGTTGATAACTGATACTTAGCGCTTCTTTTTTGGGGATAAAACGAAAAAACGGACATTCTTGTCTACCATAACAACTAAACTTAGCACTCTAAAGTGAGCATAAATAATTGCACATCCTATTTCGATGACTCCCGCTTCAATAACTTTTTCAAGACATTTGAAACCCCGGCGTACGCCAAGCCTATGGCACGTAAAAAACCTGACAGAAAACTGTCAGGTATAGTTCGCGATATTAAGCTTTAGCTGGATGCGTTCACTTTCTGATGTTAAAGCATTCGCGACAGTAGATCGGTCGATCATTACGTGGTTTAAAGGGTACTTTTGTTTCAGCACCGCAGTCGGCACAAACGGCATCATGCATTTCCCGAGTGGACGTACCATCTCTCCCATCACGATTATTTTTTCGAGAGATGCGACAGTCCTTGCAACGGGCTGGTTCATTCTCAAAACCCTTTTCAGCATAAAACTCCTGCTCGCCAACAGTAAAAATAAAATCGCTTCCACAGTCCTTACACTTTAGCACTTTGTCTTCGAACGCCATTAAAGAATCCCCTCACTTTGTAATTTGAACAGAACACCTGCTTAGCCGACCTGGTCTTTGACCCCACACTCGCCTGCTGGAGATTTCGCTACTAGGTGGTATTCCCCTCACTACTATCCCTCTCCGCTAGTTTCATAGCGGGCAGGACTCACATCTAAGCCGCACCATGCTCAATAACCTATTATAGTAGTTACCTTACGTGGGTCGTTTCGCCTGCGACTGGCATCGACTTTCAACCACAGACCTAAGCAAAATAGTTCTACATGATAATTATAGAATTGATAGGGGAAAAAAGCAAGGAGGAATTATTGTCAGAACGCAAAAGTTTCCCCTTAAAAATAACAGATCTTAACTCTGACGATCCATACGACCTCCTGTATAGCTTAGCCCACCCTCTTCGTAAGCCTTGGCTACAACTACCTTGTTCTGTACAGAACTTGCATAAAAATGGAATTCTTGTTGCAGAACTTTATTTTCTTGAGCAATTTTTCGAACAAGCTCCTGTCCTACTACAGTCTGAACAAACTGCTTATCTTGTGATTTATCAATGATCTCCTGAAAATGCTCCCGTTGTTGTAAAATTTCTTCAAACAACGGAAAATCATTACGTACAAGAGCTTTGGACATTTCTTTGGTCAAAAAGAGATACTCGGTCCACAGTTCTACTATGGGACGTTCCATACTTAACACCCACTTTAAATATTAACTTAAAAAGTCGACCAAACTTGGTGGAATAACGCGGGAGCCAACTGAGAGCGCAGACTTGTAGACATTTTCTTCCAGTTTTAACTGCATGATAGCTTTGGCAACATCCGTATCATCATTATTGGCAATTTGCTCCGTAATATTCACAAAGGCACTTTCCATACGGTTTAAAGACAATTCCATCTTATTCGACTTGGCTCCAACCGTGGCACGAATATTTAGCACCTTATCTAATTTTTCATCCAACTTGCCCAAAATAGGTTGCAATTGAGCCGAAATATCGGCTGCGCCAGACTTAAGAATATCACGCAGTTTGATCATATCGTTGAATAAATTGTCGTCCGTTGTGAGAGGACCCGCTGTAGTGGTAAAAGCACCCAACGCCTCCGGGCCTGTATAATTCACATTATCCGTAATATTCGGGGCAATTTCATATAGTAATTTCCCGTCATCACCTAAATACTGCACAGCTTGCTTAGTAGGATCATCAGCGGCAGTTACAAGTTTGAAGGGCTCTGTCAAAACTTTGTGACCTGCAAAAATGTAGCTGCCTGCTTTGGATGTATTTGCAACTTGGATTGTTTGCCCCAATAACTCGTCCACCTCTAACGCAATTGCATCCCTTGAGGCCTGCGGCAAAGTATCATTAGCTCCATATACCGTCAATTCTTTTAATTTTTGTAAAATATTATCTATGCCATCCAAAGCAACATCCGTCGTATCTAAAAAGGATATCGCATCATTAAGATTACTACTATACTGAGTATTTTCCGCCAGATCTCGATTCAGTTTTAGGCTACGCGAAACACCCACCGGATCGTCGGAAGGCCTGTTCATCTTTCGGCCCGAACTCAGTTGCTCCTGCAGTTTCACGGACCGCTCATTGCTCCCCTGCAAGCTGCGCAGCATATTGTTACTTTGCATTCCGGTTGTTATACGCATCTTACGCCTCCTTACCTTCCGACCCGTCCCATACCATTAATAATGGTATCGAGCATCTCATCATAAGTGGTCATCATCCGTGCCGCCGCACTATACACTTTTTGATATTTTATCATATCCGTCATTTCTTCATCCATATTTACCCCGGACACTGACTGCCTGCGATTCTCAATACTTGAGACCATTAAATCCTGATTTTCGCTAAACCGCTGTGATGCTTGCGAGTCAACACCCAGTTGGGAAATCATTGCTTTATAGTAATCCTCATAGGTACTGTTGTTTAGTGTAGCATTAACCTTTTTACTTAAATTCCCCAATACAAGGGCGTTGTTGCCGTTACCCGGTACACCGTCAGCCGTACTTGATGCGGCAATAGCCTTTCCATCTGCCAGAATAGCGGGTGTTACAGCAATATCCTTGGCCCAGTTAATGACCGATGACGGTGGCGTAGCAATAGTAATATCGACAAAAAAATCTTCTCCAGGATCGCCATTATAATCAAAGCCCGCCTGGTTGGCGGTATTAAAATCGGTAATTATTGCCTGTGCAAGATTATTCATTTGATCGATATACCCTTGAATCCCATTTTTCCCGTCCGGGGGAACATTATTAACAGAATTATCCCGCGTATCAATAAGACCATCAATGATTCCGCCGCCAAATAACACTTGTACGGTTGTACCCTTCCAGACTGGCGTTACAATTTCCTGACCATTTTTCCCCGGCATCAAAGTAACAGTTTCCATTTCTGCCACATAATCACCTTGAATTAGAGTTTGTCCAATCGTAGATACGCTCACGGCTCCGTTTTGGTCTTCGTTTACCTGAATACTAACCAGCTTTGACAGCTCATCCAGCAACAGATCCCGTTTGTCCCTCAAATCATTGGCATGATCTCCAGTAGCTTCACTTTTAACAATCTGCTTGTTCAGATCCTGGATCTGTTTAGTATTATTATTAACCTCCTGGCAGCGAATTTCTACTTCTTCGTTTAGATCCAACTGCTGTTGGACTAACGTATTGTAGGTATGATTGAAAGTATCCGCCACATCCACCGCCCGCTGTCGCACTGTGGATCGCACCGCATCTAACTGCGGGTTTTTTGCCAACTCCTGTAGTGATTCCCAAAAGCGATTCAGTACAGTTTGAAATCCGGTATCGGACGGTTCGTTAAAGACGCCTTCCAATTTAGACAAGCTGTCTTCCTGCACATCCCAGTACCCCAAAGATGTATTTTCCCTTCGGTACTGGTTATCCATGAAGCCGTCCCTTGCACGGGTGATAGACTGTATTTCTACTCCGGTGCCAACTTGACCGGGTATTGGTGATTTATACATACTTGGCACAGTATAGGGACTTGTCGTCTGCAGCGCCGCCCGTTGCCGTGAATATCCCGGCGTGTTGGTATTTGACACGTTATGACTTACGACATCCAGGGCCCCCTGGCTGGCCAGTAGTGCACGGCGTGATATTTCGATCCCCGAAAATGATGAACGCATATGTCACCCCTATTATACTTTTTGATCCAACATTTTTAATGTTTGTTTTCCACCCATATGTCCGTCGGATCCATACGTTGCACCACCTGTATTAGTGCTTGTCATTACTTCTAATGTATAGTTCACAAACTGCAAAGCTTGTTCAATCAACTCGCCGTTTGTTTTATTAATCCCTTGCAGTTCTTTGATTAAACTTTTCAACTGAACAGTATTCTTCTCTACCTCCGCTTTGTACTCTGGGCTTAGCTGGGTAATAATGAATTCTAAAGTAAGCTCAGCAGGGCTCCATTTTGCATCTTTACCCCATTCTTGGACCAGTTTATTTCTTTGACTTTCAAGTTTCTTAGCCGTCAACAGCAATTCCGTTTCCTGTGCAAGCAAACTATCCAGCCCTTTAATATCCCCAGCAACCAATATCTGCGTTTTGGCCTTGGCCAGAGTTACCAGTTCCTGATAAGTATCAATATAACTAGGCAAAGCGCCTATGAACTGATCTGCGTACTGCTCCAATTTCAACACTCCTCATCTCACAACGAACGATCAACAAGTGTCCTACCAATCATTTGCTCAGCAATTTCCGTTCCAGATACATTGTAGCTGCCACTCCGAATTTGTTCCCGTACTTCACTAACTTTTTCTTCCCTTACATCAGGAGTTTCCTTAAGTGCCTTTTGTATATGCTGAATGCTTATTGCCTCTTTAGATAAAATAACTGCATCCGATTGTCGAGCAGCAGGTGTAGCACCGCTCTGTTCGGATTTCTTTAGTTTACTGGTTTCACCATATTGTTTTATAACTTGTTGAATTTGGGTTTTAGAAATCATCATAGCTATTGCCACCCCCATCATACTATAACTATCTATCGATAAATAAAACGGGAACCTTAAGCTCCCGTTTTGTTCAATATAAGCATTCTATGGCCATAAATGTTCAATTAGTCCCGCTAGCTATGATATACGCCTTCACTTAGTTTTATACCGATCCAAAGAGGTATAATAGCCTCCTTGGTCAGTCTTGCCCGATTTGACGTCGCTTTTTTGTTGTATCCGCTGAATCTCTTGGGAAATTTTATCTAAACAACTTGTGCAAAGTTTACCATTAGTGATTTCAACTCCGCAGTTTTCACATTTGTAGGCAATGCAGATTTTTTCAAAACGTCCTTCGGCTAAAAATTTCATAATCCACTTTTTCTCTACACCGGTGTCCTCGCTAATTTTATCGATATGGGCCGTATCATGCTCCTTCAAATAGCTATATACTGTCTCGAAGTCCCTTTCTATTTTATCAACACAATCCGGGCATATCACCACAGCAATTTTATTAAACAATTTACCGCATTCTCGGCAATTTGATAATGCCATAAAACTACACCCCTCATCAAAATATACTTATGTGTATTATTCTGTTACCTACTAGAAATTCCTGCTTTACAAAGGGTGTTCAAACAACCATTTTCAATAGTCTCGCACTTCTTCACTCAACCCTGGTTAGATGGTGAGTATTTGTCCAATCCTATGGCCATAATACTAACGACTACCCGCCGGGCCCCGCCCTCAATTAGAGCAGCGCTGCATCCTTCAGCTGTAAAACCAGTGGTGAAAATATCGTCAACAAGCAATACACTTTTATTTTTAACACACTCCCACTCTGTTATCTCAAAAACATTTAATAAATTTTGTTTTCGCTCGGAACGTTTAAGCGTCCGTTGAGGAACTGTATCCACATGCCTCTTTAAGATATGCGGCCAAACAGGGATACCTAAAAATTCTCCGAGGTGTTCCGCCAATAACTCAGCATGATTATAACCCCGCACCTGCAGACGTTCAGGATGCATTGGCACCGCTAAGATTACATCAACGTCAAGACCCGTGGCGGCAATTCTACCTGCGATCATGCGTGCCAGTGGCTTTGCAAGATCTATTTCTCCGCGGAATTTCAAGGCGTAGATTGCATCCTTCATCCAACCACGATAAATAGCAACAGGCACAGCCCTTTCAAAACTAAATATTTGATGTGTACAATTTTCGCAATAAGTAACCCCTGTCGTTACTGGTTTTCCGCATTTTACGCAACACGGCTCTTTAATAAATTCAATTGCACTGATACACTGGCTGCACAGTTCATAATCACCCGGCATTTTTACTCCGCCACAATATAAACAATCAATTGGCGGAGGGTAGAGCAAGTCTAAGAACCCATTCCATAAAGCACGCAGCATGGTAATGCCTCCATTCGCGAACCAGCAGCAACACTGTAATATTTCCTGGGAAATAGTCATTTTTAGTCATTTCGACCGTTACTTATGCTATTCATTATTCCGAAATCGTCCCGTCCCCCACCCATCGCTTACCGCTTACCACTTACCACTTACCGCTTACCGCTTACCGCTCTCAATCTTTCCGCTAAATGCGTAAATCTTTCACTGACTCTGTTATTCTGCACAGCTTTGTTGACAGCAGCTTGGGTTCCTACCAGTACGACTAAAGAACGGGCCCGGGTAATCCCTGTATACAACAAATTGCGTTGTAACATAATGTTATGCTGCGGCGTTATAACCATAACTACAATAGAAAATTCACTACCCTGACTCTTGTGTACAGATATTGCGTACGCTAAAGTAAGTTCTTCCAGTTCAGACTTTTCATACGGGACTACCACGTCCCTCTCATTATCAGGGAAACGTACCCATAACACCCCGTCATCAAGGTCTATCTCCTGTATGATACCCATATCACCGTTAAAAACTGACTTGTCATAATTATTTTTGACCTGCATTACTTTATCACCAAGTCGAAGCAATGTTTCACGATGTATGATTTCAGGCTTATCCACTGCCGGAGGGTTATAGGCCTTTTGCAATTCCCGGTTTAGTTGTTCAACTCCAGCAGTGCTGCGTTTCATTGGAGCAAGTACCTGAATATCTTCCAAAGGGTTGCACTGGGTAAATCCAGGCAATCTCCTTGTACATAAATCAACAACCGTGCCAGCAATTTTGCCTGGCTCTTTTTGCTCGATCAGAAAAAAATCCGTACCCGGCTTGTTAAAACAAGGCTGTTCCCCATGGTTGATACGATGGGCATTAAGAATAATCATACTGGCCTGATCCTGTCGAAAAATCTCATCTAAATGAATGCATGGTATTGTCCCTGAAGCGACAATGTCTCTCAAAACACTACCAGGACCAACTGAAGGCAGTTGGTCCGCATCTCCGACCAGTACCAGTCGACTTCCTGCGGGTATAGCCTGCAATAAATGATACATCAGCATATTATCCACCATCGAAACCTCATCTATAATGATTACATCTAACTCCAACGGTCTCTGCTGGTTGCGCTGAAATTGCAAAGCCCCTTCCGTATAGCTGTATTCCAAAAGGCGGTGTAGTGTCCTTGCTTCTCGTCCGGTGGCCTCGGTCATACGTTTTGCCGCCCGTCCGGTCGGCGCTGCGAGTTGCACATGTAAATCTGCTTCTTCCATAACCTGCAGGATCGTGCGCAGAGTGGTAGTTTTGCCCGTACCCGGCCCTCCCGTAATCACAACAACACCTTCGCGCATGGCCAGTTCCACTGCCTCACGCTGACGCTGTGAAAGATTACCGATCAATGCACCCGGCAATGTCCAACCCGGATTTTTCACACCCTCTCGTAGTGCGGTTAAGTATACTGCGGTATTGTGTTCAGCCCAGAATTGTACCGGTAAATATACCCGATCATCATCAAGAATTACCTGTTTCCCGGCAACCAAACTTATGAGGATATCCTCAAGGCAATTTGTCCCCGTCCCTAAAACTTCAGCCGCCCTAGCTACCGCCTCCTGCTGTGGTAAAAAAACATGCCCCGCGAAGGATTGCTCGCGTAACGTATATAAAAATCCCGACGCTAGACGGTACGGAGAATTTTCGTCCATGCCCATCCGCGCAGCAATTTTATCCGCCGTTTTAAACCCGATCCCGACCATTTCATCAGCTAATCTATAAGGATTATCCCTGATGATCGATATTGCAGTCTCACCGTAAAACTTATAAATCCGTGCCGCGAAGGCTGGACTAATATCGTAATTTTCCAAAAATAGCATCAACGGTCGAATGCCCTGTTGACTATTAAAGCATTGCCCAATAGCCTCCGCTTTGACGGGACCAATCCCTGATAGTTCCGTTAGCCGCAACGGTGTTTTTTCAATAATTTCCAATGTCTCTAGCCCGAACCGATCTACCAATCGTGACGCAGTCTTCGGACCTACACCTTTGATTGCACCAGAGGCCAAGTATCGTTCAATCCCCTTCAATGTTGCCGGCAGTAACGGCAGACAACTATGTACCTGAAACTGTTCACCATACTGAGGATGAACAATCCAACGGCCGTTTGCGCTGATCATATCACCTTCCCGCAAGTGTAAGGTGCCTACTATCACCACTGCCCCCTTTTCGTTTTCATCCAACCAAACTACACTATATCCATTCGTTTCATTATGATATTGTATTCTCTCCACAGTGCCTTCAATTGACACCAACCCGTTTTCTGTCATGTACCCTCCGAACCAGACCCGTTTCTTACATTATAACACAAGCACGATCCTACTCCCTACTCCCCAAGTGCTCGATTGTTAACACAAAGACGCAAAGGGAAAAATCATTATACCCCCCTTGCGTCTTTTAATTTCCCCTATTACCTATTACCAATTACCAATTACCGATCCCTTAACATTTCACCATTAACCATTTCCGCCTCCACCCGTTGTACGGCTTGTCTAACCAGAGAGCCTGCCTGCCCGGAAGTAACGCTTTGCCAGCCACCGATTTTTAGCCGGTCTTCAAATCCTAGCTCCCCCGCCAACTTCTGCTTGGTCTTTTCAGACATGATCCCTTTTCTTTTGCTCACAACATCACCTCCCATCTTTATTGTTTCCACATCCTCAGATTTGTTATCATGAAATCATTTATACGATCTCTAACCGCGGGGACGCGGAGGACGCGGAAATAATTTTTAACACCACGACGCAACGATGCAAAGGGGTATTTTTTGTACCCTCTAATTTTACCCGTTAAGAAAACTTTCCTTAATTCTGTAGCATAGAGACGTCGACGTTTATTATGCCAAAAGAACGACCTGCCAACTTGTTAGAATACTATTTTAAAAACATTTCTCCCCTTTGCGTCTTTGCGTCGTGGTGTAAAATCGGAACTTAAAAAGGGGCGCTTGCGCGCCCCTTTCATTACACTAGTTCTACTGTATCTTTGCTATTAACGCGGGCTGTAACCACCTCGGTTAAATTGCCTGCTGGGAATTGAAAGATGTTTTTGTCTACGATGGTTTGCATCACCGCAGCAGTTTCCGCCAGTGTCAGGTTGATTTTGGGATCTACTAACCGCAAAACCACCTCTTTGCCTGCACTGTTTTTAAATACCATTTCTAATGTTTTAGTCATTTATATCTTCCCCCCTTCCGTCCTGCATAAAGAGAATCCCTGTGTTTTTATGCAGGTTTCTTATTACGCCTCGTTAATCAATTGCCCGTTGTCTTCTCTGGAAATAGCTTCTACCGGATGGCTCTGCAAACTGCCCAGTGCAACAGCAACATCATAGAAATCTTGATTGTTTGCTGCCGCTTGTACATTGCCGAAAGTACGGGTTTTAATTATGGACTTGCCGTTTCCGTCTAAACCCATATTCACCTTTACCATCATCCTAGAATAATCCGCATTTTTAATTACCGCCATATTGACACCTCCTTCTTATTTTGAACCGGTTCTCTTGTCGACGTCTTAAGTATAAAAGACAAGGTACCCCTCAATGGTGCAATAAAAGTGCAAAAATGCTTTCTGTCCAACCAAAAAAGTGCCCGCCGCATTAACGGCAGACACTTTCTGATATGTTATGCCCTAATAAAGTTAATCGCCTTTTCCAAGTTAGAGCGCGGTGTTTGACCCCCTGAAAATTCAAATGCATAATACCCGTCGTACCCCGTCTGGGCAATTTTCCCTAATATCTCCTTAAAGGGCACTTCCCCATCGCCAGGGTAAGTGAATTGCCATGTTTGACCCTCTTTTTTCACATCCTTTAGATGAATATACTGAATATGTGTTTTTAGAGCCTCTACAGCGGTCAAAGGTTTTTCACCGGCAGTTAGCCAATTTGCCGTATCATAGGTCAATTTAATGAAAGGGTACTGGGTAAAAATCCAATTCAAAGTCATGATACTGCCTGCTCCGATTTGTGTAGGATTTTCTAGCGCCAGAACTACTCCTAACTCAGAACACTCTTGTTCAATTTGATCCATCATGCTTTTATAGCGGCTATCACTCATAAACGCCATGTTCTCCTGCATTTTCCCTGCGTTAATCCGTAATACTTCAGCCCCCATCTTAGCTGCAAGATGAATACTATACACCATTTTGCTTAACCCAGCTATGGTACTCTCCAAATCATTTGCAACAAGTACATCCCCGGTTGCATAAACAACGTCAAGGCTCTCTTCCCATAAGCGAGCCAAAGTAGTGTTAATTTCGGCATCCCCGCCCTGCCAGTATGTATCCCGTAATTCTAATCCGCTCAAATTATAATCCTGGGCAACAGATATTAAATCTGCTTGGGTCATTTCTCCCTCCCGCAGCGGAATATCAAACACCACACTACTCAAAAGAAATTTCAAAATAATCACCTCGTTATAATTTAACCACAGGATAAACGCCCTATCTTTTGCGTCGTGGTATTCATTCTATTCTATGTTAAAAAATTTCGCCACCCTAAAAAGATTTCCTTCCTGTATACTTATATAAAAAAGACTCCCGCTTTTACAGTGGAAGTCTTACTAAGTAACAGAGGTGTAGTTTCCCCGCTAGTATAAGCCATGTTATGCTAATTTATACTAAATAACAGGTGATTGTAACACCACAACGCAAAGACGCAAAGGGAAAAAATTATTAATGCGTCTTTGCGTTGTGGTGTTAAATAATTTACCTGGTTCCCCTACTCCCCGCTCCCTACTTCCTGCCTTTTGGCTCCGACCAGTATTTTTATCCTCCTAAAACATGTAACCCAATCAGCATTACGACAATCCACGACCAAAGAGCTGCCAGCATTATTTAGGATCATGTCCTTTTCGACTGATATCGCTTGGAAGAGATGATGGCTGCGACTGATTTTCGCAAGAATAGCAGGAGTGTCATCATGAGAATTAACATCCACAAGAAGAACATCCGCTATTTTCACCATTCCCTCTAGCCGTAAAACTGTATGCAGCCGCCTTAAAAACCACTCAACTGTCTCGGCATTGTTTTCAAACAAAAGGATCAGGCGAATAGGCATCACGCTGTGATTACGGTTACTAACCAGATTAATAATTTCTTCAACCAAACACCATAACCCCAAACAAGCAAACCCGCTTATTAGCCATAGAAATAGCTCCGGTACAAACATACTATTCAACCCCTTTCCTCAGTAGGATATTATATGCCATCATCGCTAAATTGCTTCAGCCAACAAGAAAAACCGCGTGCTTTAAAAATCGGTTCAAAAACGGGAAAAATAAAAAGCTCCTACATTTTCAAAAGTAGAAGCTTCCTATCTCGATTTATGTATTGACTATACAGAGAGGGCATTTTCTCTGCCTTCATCTATGACCTTATGTTTAAGCGCATATAGAGCAGCCTGGGTGCGGTCACTCACACCAAATTTTCGAAAGACACTAGTAAGGTGATTTTTTATCGTTTTCTCACTGAGATACAGACGTGAAGCAATTTCCTGATTGCTTAGGCCCCCGACTAATAGCTTTAGTATATCCATTTCTCGTACGGTAAGCCGATCTGGATTAGGTCGTAAATACCGATGGTGCTGTTGATGTTCCGCATCAGATAGACGCGTGAACTCTCCTACCAACCGCCCTGTTAATGTAGGATATATAAAAGATTGACCAGCCGCCACGGTCTGGATGGCCTTCACAAGCATTGCCGGCTCAACGTCTTTTAGTAAATAGCCTAAAGCTCCGGCCCGAATTACTTCAAACATATAGTTCTCGTCTTCGTGAATAGTCAAGATCACAATTTGAATCTTCGGGTGATTTTTTTTGGCCCATCTTGCTACCTCAATACCACTCATTTTGGGCATATTTAAATCCAGAAGAACGACATCCGGGCAATAAGAACCAATCTTTTGTATAGCATCCTCGCCGTCACATGCCTCAGCAAGAATCTCTAAATCAGATTCTAACTCAAGCACATTCCGGATTCCTTGGCGTAACAAAGTATGATCGTCAGCGATTATAAGCTTGATTGACACAAAATCCCCCCAAAACCACACCCATAACAGATTTCTTGCTTTGTGTCATATTTTCGCTATCAGTCGCCAAAATCCTCTTCCAAAACTAACTAACATCCAAAAACGCCTTAACTTTTACATGTATATCTCAAGCCCCATGTAAAGTCCCCTGTTGTAATTAGGAGTTTTTCCAGTAGCTAACCTCTAATTCCCTTGCCATAGCGGGTAAAATATATACGAGCCAAGCTAATAAACATAAATGCTGCAACAGTATCCAACAGAATGTCACCAAAGCGACTACTGCGACCAACTACGAAAGACTGGTGTAGTTCATCGGCGGATGCTAGCACGATAGCCAAAAAGACCGCACAGTAAGCTGATTCCATAGCCATAAAGAGCGTCAACCCCAGTAAACCAAAAGCGATTACATGTCCGATCTTATGAAGTACAAAATCCGGGTGTGGGCTAATTGTATAGGAAAAGAATCCTGTACCTCCAAACCGATAAGTATGTTCATTAATCCACTGTGCCCAATAAGGCGATAAAACCCTTTGATCAACTAAATTTAAATCTGGAATGCTGGAAAAAGTATAAATTACCAGCACAAGTAATAACGAACAAATTCCATACAATTTTCGAGACATCTCAAAACTTCCCTCAATATCTAACATTTTTTAATAATATAACATATTATTGCATCCTGGTGCAATTCTTTGATAGTCCTGATTATGTAACGGCCACCGCAGTTTTGATGTCCTCCAAGCCGTTAGATAATCCTTCAAAGCTTCCTTCCAAGGACGCATAGCGTCATAACTGCGTATTTTTAGCAGTTTATTATCCATTACCACGTACTTTGGACGTACCACCTTTGTTGGATACTCAGCACTCTTAATCGCCCTTAGTTTTACGTTCTTTTCGGTGATAGCAAAGATTTCGCACGCAAAATCATACCAGGAACAAAAGCCATTGTTGGATGCATGATACAAGCCATAATCCTCACTATGCATTAGTGCCTCAATTACCCAAACTAAATCCTTTGTGTATGTTGGCGTACCAAATTGATCAGCTACAACTGAAATTTCTTTTTTATGTTCAGCAAGATTGAGCATGGTTTTCACGAAATTATGCTCTCCCCCATACAGCCAAGACGTTCTTAAAATGATGTATTTCCCTTCATGATGCTGGATGAGTTTTTCGCCTAGAAGCCTACTCTTTCCATAGATTGAAATAGGGATAGTATGATCAGTTTCCTGGTAAGGTACCTCATTAGCTCCCTCGAAAACGTCATCAGTACTTATATGTATTAGTTTCGCTTTATTATTTTTACATGCTATCGCCAGATTATGCGGTCCAGCGGAGTTAGCCTTAAAGGCTAACTCCGGCTCATCTTCAGCCCTGTCTACATTAGTATAGGCTGCAGTATTTATCACAATATCAGGCCTGATAGCTCCGATAGCTGCATTTACCGCATGGAAATCCGATATATCAAGGGTCTCAATATCATGCAGAATCAACTCATACGTATGCCGAAATTGATTATATACTTCTGTACCAAGTTGCCCCTTTGCTCCCGTAACCAAAATTTTCATAGCATTCCTCTTTTCTGGTGATATTTCACCCAGATTCCAATCAATCCCCGAAATAATACAAGTTTCTCATCCTAATTATATGTTTACATTTTATTCCATACAATTAAATTTTTTCGATATTATGCAATATAAAAGGCCACCATAATTTATTATTTCTTTATTCATTTCATTATTTACCAATATATTTCCCGATATAAGTCTTTATTAGTCGGTATATTCCTGATCTATAAGCGGAAAGCGGAAAAGAAATACGAAAAACAATAAATCCCCTTGACCTTCTTTAAGAGGCCAGGGGATTTTGTTGTGCCGATATATTATATATTAGTTATCCGTTACCGCTTACTGCTCACTGCTTGCTGCTTGCTGCTTGCTGCTTGCTGCTTGCCGCTTGCTGCTTGCCGCTTACCGCTTTCTGCTTTCTGCTTTCTGCTTTCTGCTTTCTGCTTTCTGCGTTCTGCTTACCGCTTACCGTCTACTTGATACGGCCATATACATCTTCGAAACGAACAATGTCGTCCTCTTCTAAATATGCTCCATTCTGCACTTCAATAATTTCCAATAACACGTTACCCGGGTTTTCCAATCGATGTTTCGTGCATTTCGGCACAAACACACTCTCGTTTTCATGAACTCTTTTTTCCATTTCCCCGATGGTTACTTTGGCCGTTCCCTTCGTAACAATCCAATGTTCACTGCGATGGTAATGCAACTGCAAGCTCAAGCGCTGACCCGGTTGAACGGCAATTTTCTTCATCTTATATCCATCGCCTTCTGACAGTATCGTATAGCTACCCCATGGACGATACATCGTAGTATGTTCTTCCGCTTCTTTACGTCGCTGTACTTTTAACATATCTACCAGTGTCTTGACTTTCTGAGTTTCTCCTTTTTGTGCAACCACGATCACATCATTCGTTTCTACAACTATCACGTCATCCAATCCAATGCCAGCAATCAGACGGTCTCGCCCCATGATTAAGGAATTTTTGCATTCGAGGGCTATACTGTCGCCCTCCAACACGTTTCCGTCCGCATCTTTCGGTAGTATCTCATATAACGCATCCCAAGATCCTACATCATTCCATTGTATATGCATAGGTAAAACAACAATGTTCTTTGTTTTCTCGGCTACCGCATAGTCTATAGAGATGTTAGGCATTTGTGGAAAGCAGTCCAGCATCTCACTATATGTATTTTCGAGGCAGTTATATATGTCCGAGTTATGCTCGCTAAATTCACGATAAATTGTTTCTATAGTAAAGGCGAACATGCCCGAATTCCAGTAGTAATTACCATTATCCACATATTGTTGTGCCGTTTCAAAATCCGGTTTTTCCTTAAAACTGTGTACCTCCCGTCCTATAGACAAAGCGGCTCCGGCCTCGATATAACCATATCCTGTTTCCGGTTTGTGCGGACGGATACCAAAAGTTACTATCTCACCTTGCCGGGCGGCCTGGGCACCATTTAAAACATATTCCCTAAACAGATCATCCGGTTTGACAATATGGTCAGAAGTTGATACAAACAAAACTTCTCCCCATTCGCACTTTAGCTCATCACGGCAATATTTGGCAGCAAGTGCAATCGCTGGCGCAGTATTACGGGCTACAGGTTCTAAAATAATATGAGCCTCCTCCAAGCCCGCTGTTTTTAGTTCGTTTATAACATGATGATAATATTCCTCATTAGTGACGATGATCATATCTGATGGGGATATCAATCCGGTAAATCGCTCCATGGTTTGGATAAGCAGTGATTTATCCCCACCCACCTTTAAAAACTGTTTAGGAAAACTCTTGCGAGAAAGTGGGAACAGCCTGGTTCCACCACCACCAGCTAAAACAATGATTTTCATGCTAGTACCTCCGGAGAATATTTTTATAGCTTGCAGAGCTAATATCAATCTCTTATACAAAACATTATATCTTAGATTGTTTAACCAGTACCACTATAATCCCAAGTATTTTAGCTATGTGCCTTGTAAACAACTCTATCGCAAATCACTATCTGTACTAGAACCACTTAGACTTCACAGAATTATTATATACATTACGCCGCTCATTAATAACAAAAAAAGGGAACGCAGGCGTTCCCTTTTCGCGTATTACATAATGCTATTCCAAAGTTTTTCCCTCAGTCACACTTTCTGTAACTTGAGCTTCTTCTTGACCCGTAGTAGCCAGAGCAACCGCAGTTGGAGTTTCATCACCGATTATTGCGTCCACTCTAGAAGCAACCGTAGGATTAGCTTCTTCACTCACTGCGACAATGCTCTCTTCAGGCTTTTTATCTTTGGATTTTTTACCGATTTTCCAAGTCACACCCATACGGCCAGCCTTTTCATGACCACTGATAGCATAGGCCGCATTAAGCAGAGTGTTATCTCTCGTATAATGATAGACACCTATAGCCACGGCCTGCTTACCGGAATAGGTACCACCACCCAAAGATATTTGTGTCGGTGCCTCGGGATCATAACCAATGGGAGCCAGTGCCGAGAAGGCCGCTGAAATAGCGCCAACACGGTCGATCCTGTTATTTACCCCATCAAACGCCCCATCAATGGCACCCTCTAAATAACGCTTATTAACAGCGTCAGTATCATTAATAGGATCGTCTACATTAGTTATACGCCGCTCGTCACCCGATGAGCCAACAGATACCGTGTCAGGAGCGGTCACCACTGATCCCTCACCTATGGCTACGCTATTATCATAATTAGCTACCGCGCCGTTACCTATTGCAGTACTGTTAACAGCATTAGCCACAGCTCCGTTGCCTATCGCGGTGCTGTTGTTAGCATTAGCTACCGATCCGTTGCCTATTGCTGTACCATTGTTAGCATTAGCTATCGATCCGTTGCCTATTGCTGTGCTGGAACTTCCCAGGGCTTTAGCTCCATCACCAATTGCAACACTTTCGTCCAATGCTGTGCTAGACTGACCGATGGCCACACTTTCGTCAGAAGCCTTAGCTCCTTGCCCGATAGCCGCACTATCATCTAAAGCCTCTGCATCCTCACCAACAGCTAAACTATCGTCGTCCGCTTTAGCCTTTTCACCTACAGCCAAGCTATTGTCTTCAGCTTTAGCACTTGTACCGGCCGCCGAGCTGTTGTCAGATGCCTCTGCTCCTTCGCCTACTGCGAAGCTGTTATTTTCAGCAGATGCGTTTTTGCCCACCGCGGAACTATTGTTTTTAGCAGATACGTCTTGGCCCACGGCGGAACTGTTGTCACCTGCGAAAACCTTATTACCGGTGGCACTACTGTTATCCACTGCCATTACTTCGTGACCTGTTGCACTACTGTTACCCAGAGCTAATGCCTCATGGCCGGTGGCACTGCTATTGAAACCTGCAGCAACTTCATCACCAGTTGCACTACTGTTACCCGCTGCAATAGCTTCGTGACCCGTTGCACTACTGTTACCTATTGCAAGTACTTCATCACCAGTTGCGGAACTATTCATCAATGCGGCTGCTTCGTTACCAGTCGCTGAGCTGTTACCCACTGCCAGCACTTCATCACCAGTTGCGCTGCTGTTTACCGCTGCAATAGCTTGGTTGCCAGTTGCGGAACTGTTACCAATTGCAAGTACTTCGTTACCAGTTGCGGAGCTGTTCATCAATGCTGCCGCCTCGTTACCACTTGCGGAGCTATTGCCTGCTGCAAGTACTTGGTTACCAGTTGCACTGCTGTTACCAAGGGCTAATGCCTCATGACCCGTAGCACTGCTATTGAAACCTGCTGCCACTTGATCTCCAGTAGCGCTGCTGTTTACCGCTGCAATAGCTTCATTACCAGTTGCAGAACTGTTGCCCACTGCGAGTACTTCGTCACCAGTGGCTGAGCTGTTCATCAACGCGGCTGCTTCATTACCGGTTGCAGAACTGTTACCTTTTGCCCACACTTCATTACCCGTTGCAGAGCAATCATTTACTGCCCAT
>Ga0074193_1000724_pt1 | contig 50106 bp, 53 predicted proteins | sample EPASupsiteHSE605_FD_64523 | JGI IMG/M metagenome (GOLD analysis project Ga0074193, IMG submission 64523) | Bioremediated contaminated groundwater from EPA Superfund site, New Mexico - Sample HSE6-05 | ecosystem: Environmental > Aquatic > Deep subsurface > Groundwater > Contaminated ...
ATCAACTCCAGATTTTCAAGCAGGCAACGGCGACTTTCCCAACGACGCCAGGAAACAACCAACTGAAAGGAGAAAGGCGAAAGCTGTTAACCACCGACCACCGACCACCGACCACCGACTGCCGACTGCCGACCACCGACTGCCGACCACCGACTGCCGACTGCCGACTGCCGACTGCCGACCACCGACTGCCGACCACCGACTGCCTCTAACCTCTAAGGCTCTCCCCGCTCACTCTCCGTTGACAACAGAACTATATCGACCCGTCGGTTCTTACCCCGACCTTCCGCAGTGCTGTTGTCCGCAATCGGTCTATGCTCGCCAAAGCCGGTTGCCGAAATCTTGTCCGGCTGAAATTCATAATATCTTATCAGATACTGCACGAGATTTGTCGCCCTGGCCGTGGAGAGTTCCCAGTTTGAAGGGAATGTGTGCGAGCTGATCGGGACATTGTCGGTGTGTCCTTCAACCCTGATCGGATTTGTATAATTGGAAACAGACTCTGCCACGTGCGCAAGGAGTCCGTAGGAATTCTGCTGCACCGTGGCGCTTCCGGAATCAAAAAACCCCACCTCCTTAAGACTGACCACGAGTCCCCGCCGGGTTATCTCGACACTGACCTTGTTCTGCGCGTCGTTCTTCAACAGATACGCTTCAATGGCCGCCTTTATCGCCTTGAAATCCTTTTCCTCGGCGTGGCTCCTTGTTTTGCCGTATTGTGCCTGTTTCGGCGGCAGCGTCTGTTGCCGCATGTTCGGGATTATGTTGATGTTGCCCGAATCGATGATCTTCGGTTTCGTCACCGGAGAAGACTTGCTGTAACCGAATGATTCCCGTAAGGACTCTACCACCTCTTCCGCCTTTTTCTTGTCGGTCTGCGACATGGCATAAAGCGTGACAAAGACGGCAAACAAAAGGGTTATGAAGTCGGCATAAGAAACCAGCCAGCGTTCCAGGTTCGGTTCTTTTTCAGCTTTTTTTTTCCTTGCCATCTACTTGCCCTTTTTGGCGCCCTCACCATCGTCAGGCATATACGCCCTGAGTTTCTGCTCGATGAAGTGGGGGTTCTCTCCGTTCTGGATGGCTATCAATCCTTCAATGACCATTTCTTTTTGCAATATCGCTTCTTTCAGTCTCAGCTTCAGCTTGGTGCTGATGGGAATGCAGATGATGTTCGCGGTCATCAGGCCGTATATGGTGGCAACAAAGGCAACTGCTATCCCCGCCCCCAGTTTTGACGAGTCGGACAAATTGTTCATGACGTGGATCAGCCCGAGCACCGCGCCGATGATGCCGATGGTTGGTGCAAAGCCGCCCGCGGCCTCGAAGACTTCGGCGCTCGCCTTGGCATGCTCTTCAAAGGAAGCAAGCTCGATTTCCATGGTTTCACGCAGTTTTTGCGGATCTATACCGTCTACAACGAGCGATATCCCCTTTTTCGTGAAAGAGTCCTTAACGGTCTGGGCTTCCTGCTCCAATGAAATAAGACCGTTACGCCGCGCCTTGGCCGCATAGTTGATTATGTTTTTGATGACCCCTTCCGGGTCCTCTTTCGGGGGGAAAAGGACTTTTCTCGAATCCTTCAACGCCTGGAGAATGTTCTTCAGTGGAAAGCTGACAAATGTTGCGCCGAATGTCCCCCCAAGTACGATGAGAGCAGCAGTCGGCTGCAAGATGGCACTTACATGGCCACCCTCAAGTACCTGGCCGCCGATAACGGCGCCGAAACCCAATACCAACCCGATTATTGTTGCTATATCCATACTGTCATAGTCCCATGGTGATACGTAGCGGTTATCAGAGTATGCAAACCGGCCGGTAATTATCTCCGCTCTGCTTGCGAAGATACTTCTTCTCTATGCCGGAGAGGCAACGACGCTGGATTTTTGCCTTGAAGGCCACGATCCTGTCGATGATAATTCTGGTCGGTTCCAGAACCAGGTAGCGGTTACCGTTAAGAAGAGCGATATGGGTATCAGGGGTCTCTTCTATGGTCTCTATGAGGTCTGGATTGATGAACAATTCACTTCCGTCGAGCCGGGTTAATCTGATCATAGCGCACCCTTTTTCGCATAATGTACAGCTAGAGTATTTTTCGGCATCATGCACGCAATCTTTAGCAGAAATATTTCATTGGCATGCCGGCAGCGCACGTTGCAAAATAGCTTCCATCCGGAAACCCCGGATGAGAAACTATCGTTGTGAAATCTGCGTACAAAACCTATCTCAATACCTCAACACAGCAACTGCCGTGCCAGGTGGCAGGAATTTGCATCCTCTTTAAATTGCAGGGGAAATACGGTGTCTGTGGTAGGAAGGGTCAATTATTTGAACTTCAATGCCAAGAAAGTGAAAGGAACGGGCGGGGCCGGTTATTTGCTTTTCCTATATCCTGTAGCTGAGCAGCACTCCGTCCCGCAGCGGCACGATGGTGGTGAAGAAATCGCTGCGGCTGAACATGATCTCGTTGAAGCGTTTGACCGCCTCGCTGTCCTTGTTGCTGTTCTCTTCTACCACCCTGCCGTACCAGAGGGTGTTGTCCGCAATCACCAGGGCGTTTTGGGCGAGTCGGGGGAGCATGGCTTCAAGTGCAGCCGGATACTGGTATTTGTCGATGTCAATAAAGAGGATGTCTATATTGTCATATTCCTGACCGATTTCCAGGGCGTTGCCGACCCGGAACTCGGCCTTGTCCGCCAGACCTTCTTCTTCAAGCATTTGCCGGGCGTAAGCGATGTTTTTCTCCGCATACTCGGTCAGCACTACCTTTGCCCCCTCGCCAAGGGCGCGGGCAAACCACAAGGCCGAATAGCCGAAGCCGGAGCCGAGTTCCACCACCAGCTTCGGTTGTTTCAGCCGGGTCAGGAGATGGAGGAACCTCCCCACCAGCCGGTCGATGATCGGGAACTTCATCTCTCTTGCCTTTTCCTCCATGGCGAGTATCTGCGCGTCATCCTCCGGCTGCAGTTTCATCAGGTATCCTTCGATGCGGGGATCGGTAATTTGGATCATTGACCTGCTCCTTCTTTCTGTTAACTTTTTCTTGATACTGATAGGTTATGGCACAGGTGGGCGAAACCGGGCAATGGAAAATTCCATCTTGCCTGCCGGGGTGTTTGCGTTTTATCGGGGTACTTATGCGATTCGCTTTGCAATGCTTGGCCGCTTCCGCCTTTCTGCTCATTTTATCATGCGCTGCCCTGGCTGAGGTTTACTCTGGCGATGCGACGGTAATCGGCAACAGGAGAAGCTACAGAATCAGGGCCGGCGAATCCCTTGTCGAGGTTGCGAGGAGATTTGACCTCGGTTATCAGGAGATGGTCGCGGCAAATCCCGGCATTGATCCGTTTGCACCAGGCTCCGGCATTTCCGTAACTATCCCTACGGAATGGATAGTTCCGGCGTCGCTTAAGTGGGGCGGCATAGTCATCAATCTTTCGGAAATGAGGCTTTATTATTCCTTCAGCTTCAAGGGGGCGCGGCTTATTGCCTCTTTCCCGATCGGCATAGGCGATGAAGGGAAGGATACGCCGGTCGGGACATTCCGGGTGATACAGAAGATAGAAAATCCCAGTTGGTATGTGCCTCAGTCGGTAAAAATGGAGAAACCCGAACTGCCGGACGTGGTTCCACCGGGCCCGGACAACCCGCTTGGCACCCACGCCATGCGGCTTTCGGAAAGAACGATCCTCATCCACGGCACCAACAAGCCGTGGGGTGTGGGGAGACGCGTCAGCCACGGCTGCATAAGACTTTATCCCGAGGACATTCCGCGGCTATACCGGCTGGTGGCTGTGGGCACACCGGTAACCATAGTGATGGAGCCGGTGAAGGTGGGGGAGCGAAATGGGAGGGTGTTTGCGGAGGTGCACGACGACCGCTCTTCCTCAGCAGAGAATATCGAGGCGGCCGTCACCCTGTTGAATGAGAATATCCTTCAAGATCGGATCAGCACAAAAAAACTGCTGCGGGCGATTATGGAGAAAAAGGGGGTTCCGGTCGATATCAGCAGATAAAAAAAGGGCCGGCGGCAAGATGCCGGCGGCCCCCTTTGATGGAAACGTCCGATGTTATTTCTTTTGCTCCAGTTCAAAGGCTTTCACAGCCTTCTGGGCGGCCTGTTCCGCCTTATTGGCAGCTTCTTCAGCCTTGTTTGCAGCTTCGTTTGCTTTGTCGGCAGCGTTCTGAGCTGTTTTCGCAGCTTGTTCGGCGAGGTTTTTAGCTTCGGCCGTTTCTTTCTTTGCCGCTTCCAGTTCAGCAGAGCCTGTAGCCCCTTTTTGCTCAAGAGCAGTCAGCCTTGACTCAATACCCGTCACCTTTGACTCGAGCTTTCCTATCCTGTCTGCCAGAGGATCTACCTGCTGCCGCACATACTCTTCAGTGGCGCAGCCGAATGATGACAGAAGAAGCAGACCTATTACGCATAATCGAGCTTTTCGCATTTCCGATACCTCCGTTAGATTGATGTTTGTTAATCATTACAAGTGTACTGTTGTCTTCATAAAATTCAATTCTCGCGAATGAATTTATGTAAAAAGGGTAGAAAATTATGGCGCAGGCATGTAATATGCACTTCTAAACCATTGAATTATCGAATGAACATCATTCATGTGCAACTCCGCTTAGCGCCGGTATCGGCTGCAATTTCCATTGCGGAAAAGGAATGTCATCGGTGGTTAAAAGACAAAAAAAAGTGCTTTCGCTTATTGTCGGCATATTTCTCGTCGGTTCTCAACCGGCTGAACAGGTGCTGGCATCAATAACCCGAGCTGACAAGGTGGTGGTTATAAAAAGCGAACGGGTCATGAAGCTGTTAAAAGAGGGTACAGTCGTAAAGTCCTATGAAATTGCCCTTGGTAAAGAGCCTGTCGGAGCGAAGGCGCAGAAGGGGGACAAGAAAACCCCGGAAGGGACCTACATCCTTGACCGACGGAACCCCAACAGCAAATTTTACCGCTCGATCCATGTCTCCTATCCAAACAGGTCGGACCTCGAAAATGCGCAAAAATGCGGCATCTCGCCCGGTGGGGATATCATGATCCACGGTCTGCCCAAAGGGCTGGAGCGGGTGGGCGAGCTGCACACCCTCGTCAACTGGACAAAAGGGTGCATTGCCGTCACCAATGCCCAGATGGATGAAATTTGGCAGATGGTCCCAAACGGCACCCCCATCGAGATCAAACCTTAATTTTATCCTGCCGGGAAATAAACTTTTTCCCGATTCCTTCCTTGCGTCGATATTTCCTCGCCAATCATTGCGATGTGTACCTGTTGTGAACCGCTTGGGTTGATAAACAGGAACTACAGAGTAAAATACTAGTACAAAGTAGTCTCAATGCCGGGCTTGAGAAGGGTCATGACCATGACATACCGTTATGCAATGCCGGTATTCCTTTTGCTCCTGACGGCCGTATGCGGCCCGCTGCGGCTATCTGTTACTTCTGCGGCTCAGCCGCTGCAGCTTAAGGTCTATTCGGCGGAGCGGAAAGGATTCATCATGACGCAAAAAGTTGTGAAAACCGATGAAGAATGGCGTAAACTCTTGACGGCAGAACAGTTCAGGGTGACCAGAAAAAAGGGGACAGAGAAGCCCTTTGCCAACGAATACTGGAACAATCATGAAAAAGGGATTTACCAGTGCGTCTGCTGCGGCCTGGACCTGTTCAGCTCGGATGCAAAATACGAGTCGGGGACCGGTTGGCCCAGTTTTTGGCAGCCCATCGCCAAGGAAAACATCAGGACCGAGGCGGACAATTCCTTTTTCACACGCCGGACCGACGTGCTCTGCGCCCGGTGCGACGCCCATCTCGGTCATGTCTTCGACGACGGCCCCAAGCCGACCGGCTTGCGCTACTGTATGAACTCTGCGTCGTTTAAATTCAAGCGGGCCGAATAACCCGATTTTTATCAAATCATTCACCGGAGGATTTCATGAAGAACAGATTTTACCTGCTTTTATTGCTGATGTGGATGTTTGTCTTGCTCTGGACGGCAGGTGCTGCCATCGCGGATGATAAGGCGCCGAAGAAGGAAGGGGCAAACTGGGTGCTCCTCCACTCGGAACCGGAGCATTCCGACTTTTTCTATGACAAGGCGGCGCTCTGCGGATCCCCTGAAGATATCCTTACCGTATGGACAAAGGTGGTTTACGGAAAGGTGGGGAAAGCGGATATGCTGGAGGGGCTTTCCAATGTCAAGGCATATCAAGACCTTGCCTATACCCTCTATCAGTATGGTATAAACTGCGCCACCCGGCAGAGCCGTCTCCAGCAGATTATCCACATTGACAGCAAGGGGAACCGGATCGCCGAATTCAATTTGACGGGCAAGACCGAATGGGAAGAGATTACTCCTGACTCACGGCTGGACATGGTGGCTGAGGCGGAATGCATGCCGGGAGCAGAGCCCTGATGTGCAAGGCAATACGGCATGCTGCCGTTGGGATGGTTGCCTTCACAGGGATTTTGAAGCATAATTCCATTTATTTGCGATTAAGGGGGGGCAATGAAAAGGATTCTGACGGTATTACTTGCGGTGCTCTGTTTCAGCTTCTTGGTTGGGTCAATGGCGTTCGCCGGGACGTTGAAGTCGGTTTACCTTAAGGATGGCGGGGTGATCGAGTGTCAAAAAGTCTGGAAAACAAACGGCAATATCATGGTCCTTGTCAACCGGGACGTGCTGCTTGACTTCTCCCGGGACGAGGTGGACCTGAAGAAGACCTTCGGCAAAAAACCTGCAAAGACCAAGAAAAAAAGGGTCAAACGACAGAACGTCGGCGCCGGGCGTCCTCCGCTGCCGCAGAAAGCCATCGCCCAAAAAACGCCTGCCACACCGGTCCAGGGGGTTGCCACCTCGGCGCACAAGCCTGCCAAGCCGGTCAAACCGCTACAGGCAGCCAAAGCAGCCCCAGCTCCCCCTGCGCCGCCTCAACCTGTTGCGGACGTAAAAGCCAAGCCGCCCGTGAATCCACCTGTTCAGGGGGCGGCGCCAGCGGCAAAGAAACCTGTCACGCCGGCGAAAGCAGTGCCCAAACCGGCCATTCAGCCGGCACAACCTCCCGCACAACCTCCCGCACAACCGGCATTCTCGCTCACAAGCCCCCTGATGCTCCAGGCCGCGGGCGGAGGGGCATTGATAGTCCTGCTCGTGGCGTTACTGGTCATGCGGCGGAAAAAGGGCAAATAGGGGGCACGGATGAGGTATTTCCCTCCGCCGGGATCTCAGGGAATTCATTGGCGTGATTATAACAAAAATTGAGCATCTGATCGGCGTTCTGCTATAATCGGCAGGAAATCAACCAAACAGCACTAAAGGAGAACCTAATCGTGGAATCACCCTTAAGCTTTCAACGGGAACGCGTTGCTGTGGCGAGCAGCGATTTTTTTCGACGTGTCTACAACTGGATGGGGGGAGGGCTTCTGCTCACCGGCCTTGTGGCGCTCTTTACCGCGGCGAGTCCGGCCATGCTGCAGCTGGTCTTCGGCAACCGGCTCGTGTTTTATGCCCTTGTCATTGCCGAACTGGGGCTCGTGGTGGCCTTGTCGGGAGCCATCAACCGGCTGAGTGCGGCTAACGCCACGCTCCTGTTCCTTCTCTATTCGGCCCTGAGCGGCGTTACCTTTTCCGTCATCTTTCTCACCTACACCCGGGCGTCCATCGCTTCCACCTTCTTTGTTACCGCCGGCACCTTCGGCGCCATGAGTGTCTACGGCCACGTCACCAAGCGTGACCTGACCTCGTGGGGAAGCTTCCTTTTCATGGGGCTGGTCGGCGTGGTGCTCGCCTCGCTGGTCAACCTGTTCCTCCACAGCCCGGCGGTCTACTGGATCTCCACCTACTGCGGCATCCTCGTCTTCGTCGGCCTTACCGCCTACGATACGCAGAAGATCAAGGCCCTTGCCTGGCAGGGATTCAGTAACGAGGAATCGGAAAAGAAAGCCGCCATTATTGGCGCCCTTCAGCTTTATCTGGATTTCATCAACCTGTTTCTGCTGCTGCTGCGCTTTTCCGACCGTCGCCGCTAAGGGGTCCGCAGGTTCATGGCCGGACCGGTATCGATAAAAGCCGCTCCTTCTGCCTGAGGGAGTGGCTTTTTATCATCTGCCGGTCCAAATCGATAATGATTTTGTTATGGAAGATGCCGTTTTTCCTTCGATGCGTGTCTTTCCCCGTGATTGGCAAAGGTGAGGGAACTGACGGAAAGGAGTCTCAGGTGAATAGTCTGGCCCTGTTTTTTCTCATGTTCTGCGGCGGTTTTGCCGTGGCTCTGCAGCCTTCCATCAACGGCCGGCTTGCCCAGAAGGTCGGCATTATCGAGAGTTCCTGCATCTCGTTTGCCGTTGGTACCGTGGCGCTGTTTTTCGTTGTACTTGCGAGCGGACGCGGCAGCTTCAAGGGCATTGCCGACGCTGCCTGGTGGGAGTTGACCGGCGGCTTTCTCGGCGCATATTTCGTTACCATGACCATCCTCGCCGTGCCCCGCATCGGTACTACGGCGGTCCTGGTAGCGACCATCACAGCCCAGCTCGTTACCGGTCTGCTCCTCGACCATTTCGGTCTTTTCGGGTTCCGCGAGATCCCGCTGGATCTGAAGCGCGCCCTGGGGGTCGGGTTGCTTATTGCCGGCGCGTCGCTGGTGTTCCGCAGGTGAGGTGTGGCGGATAAAACATTACTTACCCGCCAGAGACCTGGTCATAGTGTGCAACGTGTCGACGCGCTCCGCATGGTTTCCCGACCCCCTCTGGCCGACCGCTAGAGGGTGAGCATGAAGGCGAGCAGATCATTTTTCTCCTCCTCGGTGAGGTTGACGCCGGTTACCAGGTTGAAAAACTCGATGGTGTCGGCCAGGGTCAGCAGGCGTCCGTCATGCAGGTAGGGAGGGGACTCCTTGATGCCCCGTAGCGGGAAGGTCTTGATCGGGCCATCAGCGCTCGCCAGCCGGCCGTTGATCAGCTGGGGTTTGTAGAAGCGCTCTACCTTCAGGTTGTGCATCAGGTTGTCGGTGTAGTAGGGGGCTGGATGGCACTCGGCACAGCGGGCCTTGCCGAAAAAGACCGTCTGGCCGCGCAGTTCACTCTCGCTCGCCTTGGCGGGATCGAGCTTGCCGAACAGGTCGAGTTTCGGTGCCGGCGGGAAGTCCAGCAGTTCCTGGAACTCGGCCATGAAGTGGACCTGGCTGCCCCGCTCGAGTATGTTGACCCCTTTCTTGGTGGCGATCACCGGGTCGCCGTCGAAGTAGGCGGCGCGCTGTTCGAACTCGGTGAAGTCTTCGACGCTTTTCAGTGCCCGCTGGGAGCCGAACAGCCGCTGGATGTTGACCCCGCGCAGCGGCGGTGTGTCAAGCCGGTGGCGCAGTTCCTGGGGCCGGATGTCGCCCACCAGGTGGGTGGCTCCATTGGTGTGGCCGTTGACGTGACAATCGAAACAGGACACTCCCAGGCTCGGCTCGGCCGAACGACGGTCGCTGGTGGCATTGAACTGCTGTTGGGGAAAGGGGGTGAGCAGCAGCCGCAAACCTTCGAGCTGCTTGGGGTTGAGGATGCCGTTGAACAACTCGAAGAAATTCTGGGTGGTCACCACCTTGCCTTGGGAAACGTCCCCCAGGTCGGGGCGGGTCGTCAGGAAGATGGCGGGGGGGAATTCGGGCAGCACGTGGTTGGGCAGATCGAAGTCCAGGTCAAAGCGGGTCAGGTCGCGGCCGGTCTGCTTCCTGATTTCGTCGATGTGAAACTTGGGGAAGAGCATCCCCCCCTCAGGGTGATTGGGGTGGGGCAACGGCATGAACCCTTTGGGAAACAGGTCTTTGTCGCGAATTTGTTCCGAGCCCATGGCGGCGAGCTGCTGCCAGCTCACCTCTTTGGGGAGTTTGACCCGGACCCCTTCTTGCACAGCCTTCCCGCGCGACATCTTCACCCCGGCGAGGGGTTTGTCGCCGAGGTCGTACCGTTCGGCGAGCACCCCCTGTTGCCGTTGCATCACTGCAGGCTTTGCTTTTTCCATGGTTTGCCGGACGCTGGCAAAGGACGTGGTGGCGGCGACGGGTGCATAGCTGGTTGTGCCGACCGGCCGGTCAGATGCGGCCAGTGCGGCGGTTACCGTGGCCAGTGCGGCACCGGCTGTTACTAACGACGCGATCCTGATGTAACGCTGCTTTTTCCCACTCATAAGAAATTCTCCTTTCCATGTTAGATCTACATCATCCGCTTGTTGTGAATGGCAGTAGTTTTCTGTCAGGAGTGCACTATTGAGTCGTCCGGGGAAAATATACAAAGTCTCAGGTCATCACGTTGTCCTTCACACGGTCTGCTCGGTCAGGCAGAGCTAAATCCCCATCTTGAATAAAACATATTTTCCACAAAGTGCAAGTTTCGTGGTCAAGGAGACCATCATTCCACGATGAATATACTGGCAATGCCAGGCAGTTTATGGATAGACCCGTGCTATATACTCAGCCACGCAGGCAGGCTTGTCACAGCCTTCGATCTCGACCGTGATCTGGTAGATAATCTGCGCTGCCTGTCCCACAAGTTCTGCACTCTGCAGCAGACTCCTGGCCCTGATCCGCGAGCCGACGATCACCGGCGCCGGGAAGCGGACCTTATTCAGCCCGTAGTTGACCCGCATTCGCATGCCCGGATAGTTTTTCTGAAAGAAGTCTGGATGATTGCTCTCGGTGAGGTACGGGAGCAGGGAGAGGGTGAGATAGCCATGGGCGATGGTGGTGCCATAGGGGGATTCCTTGGCTGCACGTTCAGGGTCGGTATGGATCCACTGGATATCGCCGGTCACCTCTGCGAATTTGTCGATCCGCTCCTGGGTGATGGTCAGCCAGGGGCCGACGTGGATTTCGGTGCTGAACTTCGGTTGCAGGAACTCGATCAAATCAGTTGTGGCAGACATCGTCATCCCCCCCTAACGGACTGTTTTCAAAGCATATTGCTGCACGGATAAATAAACCTTTGCCCGGCTTAAAGTCAAGGGTGAAAGCGGGGATGTCGGGCACGGGCGTTTCACCTGCTTCCGAACCAGCCAATTTTGTGCTAAGGTCGAGACATGTCGATATTCGCTGTCAGTGAAGAAAAGAACCGGTGGCTCAGGCAGAAGATGGAGTCACTCGGGGTTCGGGAAGAAGATCTTGAAGAGCAGTTCATCCGCTCCTCGGGAAAGGGTGGGCAGCATGTGAACAAGACCTCAACCTGTGTCTATCTGAAGCACAAGCCGACCGGGATCGAGGTGAAGTGCATGCGTGAGCGGAGCCAATCCCTCAACCGCTTTCTTGCCCGGCGGGAGTTGCTTGAAAAAATCGAGGCCCGGGCGGGTATCGCCACTGCCGGTGACCTGAAACAGGAGAAGATACGCAAGCAGAAGGCGAAACGGAAAAAGAAGGCGAAAGAAAAATATCAGCCTGCATAAGCGTTACATGGCCCAGACCAATAGCAGGCATAAGGTGATGAAGACGTAGAGGATGTACAGGTGTAGCTGCCCGTGCTGCAGTCGCCGGATGGTGGAAAACCTTTCATCGACAGCCTTGAAAAACGGCACGATGAGCAGTTCCAGGACAGCCTCGGGAACATGGCTCGCAAACCGTGATCGTTGGGGGAAAGGCCCCGTAATATCCGGCTTTTCAACATGGGGTCGGAGTGCGCCGGCAAAGAGCTTTACGATCATTTCGGCAAAGGATGAGGCGCTGTACTGCATGCGAAGGGAAGGTTTCAGGTAACCGCAACCCCAGGTGACAGAGCTGCCGACCGTTTCTTGTTTGATTCGTCGGTAGAAGTCAACTGCGAGCAGTCCCCCCAGTGTCAGCAGTACTAAACCGAGAACGGTTATCCACCCCAAGGGGGCAGCGGATGGGATGGTCTGGCCGGTGATGACCAGTGTCGGCGCCCAACTGTAGATGGTCGGCTGGAGGAGTCTTGCGACGAGCTGGGGAAATAAGCCGATAATAATGCAAAGCGCACCCAGCAGGATCATCGGCGCACGCATCGGCCAACCGGCTTCGTGAACGGATTCAATTTCCCGGGAGCGGCGGGCGCCAAGAAAGACGATGCCGAAAACCTTGACAAAGCAGGCGACAGCCAGTGCGCCGACCAGCGCAAGGGATGGGGCGGCCAGTGCCATGGCCGGAACAGCCGGTCCACTTAAGGTGTTCACGCCGCCGAAAAATCCCAGATAGATGAGATATTCACTGACAAAGCCGTTCAACGGCGGCAGTCCGCAGATGGCGACTGCTCCCAGCAGGAACAGGATGGCGGTCCAGGGCATGGCCTTGGCCAGCCCCCCCATCCGGTCTATTTCTCTGGTACGGGTGGAGTGGATGACCGCTCCTGCGCCGAGGAAGAGAAGAGATTTGAACAATGCATGATTCAAGGTGTGCAGGAGCGCCCCCGCCATGCCCAGGATGGTCAGAAGCGGCTGGCCGGTGGCTTGGCCGATGAGGGCAACTCCGATTCCCATGAAAATGATGCCGATGTTTTCGATGCTGTGGTAGGCGAGGAGACGCTTGAGGTCGTGCTGGCCCAAGGCAAATGCCACACCGAGTACGGCGGAGACAATACCGGCCACTAAAAGCGTTATTCCCCACCAAATGGGTGGTTGAGGGAAAAATGAGAGGACGCGGATGATGCCGTAAATCCCGGTCTTTATCATCACGCCGGACATAATCGCTGAGATGTGGCTTGGCGCAGTTGCATGGGCCGACGGGAGCCAGATATGCAGAGGCATCAATCCGGCTTTCAATCCGAAGCCGAACAGCGCTGTGCAGAAAATTGCGGCCGCCAGTGGCGGTGCAGGGTTTATGGCCGTCATGGCGGAAAACTGGTGGGAGGCAGCGGCACCTTTGAGCAGGCTGAACATGGCGAACAGGGCCAAGGTGCCGGTATGGGTGGCCACCATGTAGATGATGCCCGCCTCACGCACCTCGGGGTTATGGTCTTCGGTGGTCAGGACGAAATATGCGGAGAGTGCCATGACTTCCCAGGCTATGAGAAAGGTGATGCTGTCCCGGGCCATGACGAGCAAAACCAGGGCCGCTGTTAAAAGGCCGAAGAAAAATGTCAGCTTGCGCGATGTCCGCTGGTTGCTTGCTGCCGGCCAATAGCCGGTGCCGTAGATGCTGCAACAAATGGAGATAAGGGATATGATGAGGATAAAGATAGCGGAAAGATGGTCGAGGCCGATTTCGCAGGGGCCGAACGGGAGGCTGCGGGAAATGGTGTAAATGACGGGCGTTCCGTGCAGGAAAAAGATAAATGCACCGCTCAGGCCTGCCAGGGCGGCGAGAGCGACCAGGGCCGTGGCCAGTTTTTGTCCCGTGTCCGGTGCGCCTTTCAGGAACAATCCCGGCACGCCGGACAACGCAGCGAGAGACGCGCCAATGGCTACAAGCATTGCAGGATCCGTCATGTTTCCGAGCGCCATAGCCATTCCCTCCTCCGGTGGTAAATTATAAGGTGACGATGGTGATGCGTCAATAAAACTTATGAAATCTGCGCCTCGTAGGCTTGAAATTTTTTCGTGATATGGGATGATTTACTTTGCAGGGGAAGCGGTATCGGCGTAATAAATTGTATTGACAAAGGCGATAATTGCGGTTTATATATCTATATCATTCCTCGATTTGGCCCAGCTTAGTTGCCTCTACATTCATACCGAGATAGAACCGACACCTCAATAACTAACTTCAAAGATAATTACATAAGACCAAGACCATTTAAGCACTTCCCCAGTAGCCCCAGGTGTAATCAACTGGAAATAATTTAAAATAAAGCATGGCTTTGCCGATAAAAGGTATATTTGCGTCATTGCAGGAGAACTGATGAACTTACAAGAATTAAAGGGTAAAAAAATCAATGAGTTGACCGCTATTGCCAAGGGTCTGAATATTGAGGGCGCTTCCAGTCTGCGCAAGCAGGACCTGATTTTTGCCATCCTCAATGCCCAGACCGAGAAAAACGGCATGATCTTTGGCGAGGGTGTGCTTGAAACCCTGCCGGATGGATTTGGTTTCTTGAGGGCGCCGGATTACAACTATCTGCCGGGGCCGGACGATATCTATGTCAGCCCAAGCCAGATCCGCCGCTTCAACCTCCACACGGGCGATACCGTTTCCGGCCAGATCAGGCCTCCCAAGGAAGGTGAACGTTATTTCGCCCTGCTCAAGGTGGAATCGGTAAACCATGAATCGCCGGATGTGGCCAGGGATAAGATCCTCTTCGACAACCTGACGCCACTTTATCCCGAAGAGAAGCTGAAGCTTGAAACAACGCCCGACAATATGCCGATGCGGGTGGTGGAGCTGATAGCACCCATCGGCAAGGGGCAGCGCGGTCTGATCGTCGCACCGCCCCGCACCGGCAAGACCATGCTGATCCAGAATATCGCCAATTCCATTGCCGAAAACCACCCCGAAGTATTCCTTATTGTCCTTCTCATCGATGAACGTCCGGAAGAGGTGACCGACATGCAGCGTTCGGTCAACGGAGAGGTGATTTCCTCCACCTTCGACGAGCCCGCCTCGCGCCATATCCAGGTGGCGGAGATGGTAATCGAGAAGGCCAAACGGCTTGTGGAGCACAAGCGGGATGTGGTGATCCTCCTTGACTCCATTACCCGTTTGGCCCGTGCCTACAATACGGTCATTCCCCCTTCCGGCAAAATCCTTTCCGGCGGCGTCGACTCCAATGCCCTGCACAAGCCGAAGCGCTTCTTTGGTGCAGCCCGCAACATCGAAGAGGGCGGCTCGCTCACGATCATCGCCACTGCCCTGGTCGATACCGGCAGCAAGATGGATGAGGTCATCTTCGAAGAGTTCAAAGGGACCGGCAACATGGAACTCCATCTCGACCGCAAGCTGGTCGAGAAGCGTACCTTCCCGGCCATCGATATTAACAAGTCCGGTACCCGCAAGGAGGAACTCCTCATCGAGAAAAATGCCCTCAACCGGATCTGGATTCTGCGCAAGGTGCTCCATCCCATGAATGTGGTGGACAGCATGGAATTCCTCATCTCCAAGCTTGAAGGGACCAAGGGTAACCAGGCGTTCCTTGATTCCATGAGTAAGTGAAAAAGGTGTTGAAAAATTAGATCAATGGTGCTAATTTAAAAACTTTCGAATGCACAAATTAAATAAGAAATCAGGGGGGCACCCCTGCGAGGAGGAAGATATGAAAGAAGGAATTCACCCCAATTACACGGAAGTTACCGTGAAATGTCTCTGCGGCAATACGTTCCAGACACGCTCCACCAAGCCTGAGATTTCCACGGAAATCTGCTCTGCTTGTCACCCGTTCTTTACCGGCAAGCAAAAGCTTATCGATACTGCAGGGCGTGTTGAGAGATTCAAGAAAAGATACGGCATGTAACAGGGCTCCTGCCTTGCGGATTTATTGGGGGGATTTTGTCCATGGCGAAATCCCCTTAACTGTTTTTTCAAGCCGGATTTTTTGCCCAATTTGTGGTTAATTCCAATTTCAAATCAAGGATGAAATCAAGGCGGCGAGGAGTGAGGCGACGAAGGCGTACAGATGGTACGATGAGGAGCCGAAGACGAGCCAACGAGGATAGCGCATTGGTTTGGAATTGGAATAAGGATGTCAATGAAGGTTGCGCTTCTTCAACATACCCCCGACCCGGAAATGACCGTGGCCCTTGCTGCAAGGCTTTGCTATTCGCCGGTTGCCATCGACGAGCTTAAGCAGAGGCTTTCCGGCGCCGATATCCGGACGTTCCTCGACAAGATCATGTCGCTCGGTCACCAGTCCGTGCTGGAGCATGCCTCTTTTACCTTCGGCATCGAAGGTATTTCGCGGGTAACCTCCCACCAGCTGGTACGTCACCGGGTGGCCTCCTACTCCCAGCAGTCACAGCGCTACGTTTCCCACAAAGAACGGTTTGCCGCGGTAATTCCTCCGACCATTGGCGAACGGCCTGACGTGCTGGCCCGTTTTGAGGCCCAGTTGCAGGCTTTGCATAAGGCCTATGCCGAAATGGTCGAAGCAGGAATTCCGGCGGAGGATGCCCGCTACATTCTGCCCAATGCCACTGAGACCAAAATCATGTTGACCATGAACGCCCGCGAATTGCTTCATTTCTTTGCGGTACGTTGCTGCGAGCGCGCCCAGTGGGAGATCAGGGCGATGTCACTGGAGATGCTGAAGCTGGTGAAAGGGATCGCCCCGACCATTTTCAGGGATGCCGGGCCGGGATGCCTCTCAGGCCCCTGTCCTGAAGGGACCATGACCTGCGGCAAGATTGTGGCGGTGCGGGAGTTTTTCAGGAATTTTTAGGGAACACGTCTGTGTGCCCCTGTTTGCAGTAACACGAGGACAATATGGCAAAAATCAATATCGGCGGGCAAGCGGTAATCGAAGGGGTCATGATGCGAGCGCCCCGCTCCATGGCTATTGCGGTTCGGCGGCCATCCGGTGAGATCGTCATCAAGAAGGAAGAGGTCGTTCCCCTGTCGGAGCGGTTTCCTCTCGTAAAGCTTCCCATTGTCCGAGGGGCGGTGGCGCTCTTTTCATCGCTGATCATCGGCATCACGGCGCTCAACTTCTCCGCCAATGAGGCGATGGCTGAAGAGAAGGAAGGAGAGGCGAAGCAGGAGCTATCTTCCTGGGCCATGGCGGGCACCATGGCGGTGGCCTTCGGCTTTGGCATCCTCCTTTTTTTCGTTCTCCCCCTCTACCTTACCAAACTCCTTACCCCCGTTATCGGCGAATCCAACATAATCTTCAATCTGGTGGACGGGGTGATCCGGATGGCGGTATTCCTCATTTACATCTTCTCCATATCCAGGATGGGTGACATTCAGCGGGTCTTTCAGTATCACGGGGCGGAGCATAAGTCTATTTTCGCTTTCGAGGCGGGCGAAGAGCTCACTGTTGAGAATGTGCGCAAGTACAGTTGTCTCCATCCCCGCTGCGGCACCAGCTTTCTCCTCATAGTGATGCTGGTGAGCATCGTCATTTTTTCCCTGATTCCCAAGCTCTGGCCGTTCTACTTTAAGGCGGGCTCCCGGGTGATCCTTCTGCCGCTTATTGCCGGTGTTTCCTACGAACTGTTGAAATGGAGCGCCAAGCACGACCATCTGCCGCTCGTCAAGCTCCTCATCTCGCCGGGGCTTGCTTTGCAGCGGCTCACCACCCGTGAGCCTGACGATAGTCAGCTGGAGGTGGCGATACGGTCGATGTCGGAAGCACTGGAAGTGAATGCCGGTTACAAGGATGATCGTCTGGTGGTATAAGAAGCTGTAAGCTAACGTCAGTAGGCCAATGCCTGAAGGAAAACCGGTTCTTTCCATTAGTCGTTTGTCTTAAGCAATATTTCTGAGGTTGATAGATGTTTGAAAAAATCGAAGAACTGGAACGGCGATACCAGGAACTGGAAGCGCTTCTGGCCGATCCGGCAGTCCTCGGCAACCAGCCGGAATTCCGCAAGCTGTCACGGGAGCATTCCGACTTGTCCGCGTTGGTGGAGTCTTACCGCAACTACAAGAAGGTTCTAGTTGAGATTACGGGAAACCGGGAATTGCTTGCCGATCCGGAAATGAAGGAAATGGCCGAGGCGGAGCTGGAGGCGCTGGAGGAACAGCAGGCGGCCCTGGAAGCCGAGATCAAGCTGCTCCTGCTCCCCAAGGATCCCAACGACAACAAGAGCGTTATCCTGGAGATTCGCGCCGGCACCGGCGGCGACGAGGCGGCCCTCTTTGCCGGCGATCTTTTCCGCATGTATGGCCGCTATGCAGAATCGAACCGTTGGCGGGTGGAGGTCATCTCTGCCTCCGAGTCGGAGAAGGGTGGCTTCAAAGAGATCGTCGCCTCCGTTGAAGGCGATGGCGTTTTTGCCAAGCTCAAATATGAATCAGGGACCCACCGTGTCCAGAGGGTGCCGGAAACCGAGGCCCAGGGGCGTATCCATACCAGTGCCTGTACAGTCGCCATTATGCCTGAGGCAGAGGACGTGGACATCGACATAAATCCTGCCGATCTGAAGATCGACGTTTACCGTTCCAGCGGCGCCGGCGGCCAGCATGTCAACACAACCGACTCTGCGGTGCGCATAACCCATCTTCCCACCGGCACAGTGGTTGCCTGCCAAGAGGAGCGGAGCCAGATCAAGAACCGCGCCAAGGCGATGAAGGTCCTCAAGACCCGCATCCTTGACACCATCATGCAGGAGCAGAGTGCCAGGCTGGCAGCCGACCGCAAGCAGCAGGTGGGAAGCGGGGACCGTAGCGAGCGGATTCGCACCTACAACTTTCCGCAGGGAAGGATGACCGACCATCGCATCGGCCTCACCCTTTACCGGCTCGATGCCATCATGGCTGGTGATATCGGCGAGATTACCGACTCCCTTCGGGCTTACTACCAGATGGAGGCGCTCAAGCAGCAGAGCGAAGCGGCTTAGCAGTGAGCTAAGAGTCTGTCATTCGCCGCCAGCCTTCAGCCGACATTGATACATTATGGCAAATCAGCAGGAAACATGGACTGTCCTCAAGGTCCTTACCTGGACCAAGGAGTTTCTGGCGCAGAAGGGGGTGGAAAACGCCCGTCTGGAGTCGGAATGGATGCTCTGCGCAGTACTCGGTCTCGACCGTGTGGGACTCTATGTCAATTTCGACAAACCGTTGACAGAGGCTGAACTGTCCGGCTATCGCGGCATGGTGACCCGCCGGAGCAAACGTGAGCCGCTCCAGTACATACTTGGCTCCCAGGAATTCATGGGCCTGGAGTTCGAGGTGTCGCCGGCCGTCCTCATTCCACGCCATGATACGGAAGTGCTCGTGGCGGAAGCAGCGGCGCGAGGCGGTGAGCATTGCAGAATCCTCGATATCGGAGTGGGGAGCGGCTGTGTCAGCGTAGCCCTGGCCAAGGCACTCCCCACGGCGACGATTCTCGGCGTGGACAGTTCTCCGCAGACGCTGGTCCTGGCGCAGAAAAATGCCGATAAACAGGGCGTCACGGTCAGCCTGTTCGAAGGGTCGCTGTTCGAGCCGTTTCATGGGCAGCGGTTCGACCTGATCGTATCCAATCCCCCCTATATCCCGACTGATGACCTGACGGCGCTGCAACCGGAGGTACGGGACTACGAGCCGCTCCAGGCCCTGGATGGAGGGGCGGACGGGCTTGATTTCTATCGCCTTATTGTCCCGGCCGCGTCTGACTACCTTAATCCTGGGGGGTGGCTCCTGTTCGAGGTCGGAGTAGGGCAGGCTGAAGCGGTGCTGGGGCTGTTGGACAAGACCGACTTTGGCGAATTGTTCACGGCAAAAGATCCGAATGGGATTGAACGGGTGGTCGGCGGGCGACTTTTGTAGGGGCGCGGTCGTCGCGCCCATTGCGGGAAAACCAGGGGCGGGGTAATCCCGTCTGCATGAAATTGTAAAAGAGGTGTATTACATTGGATAAATTGATAATCAAAGGGGGGAAGAAGCTTGCCGGTGAAGTGACGGTGAGCGGTTCGAAGAACGCCTCCCTCCCCATTTTCATCTCCACCATCCTTGCCCCGGCCGAGCATGAGATCAGCAACGTCCCGTTCCTGCGCGACATCAACACCACGATCAAGGTGCTGGAACAGCTGGGAGCGAAGGTCGACGGCAACGGCAACATCGTCAAGATAGACACGACCGGAGTCGATAATTTCGAGGCCACCTACGAGCTGGTCAAGACCATGCGCGCTTCGGTGCTGGTTCTGGGGCCGCTCCTCGCCAGGTTCGGCAAGGCGCGGGTGTCTCTTCCGGGCGGCTGTGCCATCGGCGCCCGTCCTATAAACCTTCACCTCAAAGGATTGGCGGCCATGGGGGCGGACATCAACCTTACCCATGGCTACGTTGAGGCCAAGGCGAAGCAGCTCAAGGGTGCACGGATCAATTTCGACGTTTCCACGGTCGGCGGCACCGAGCACCTTATGATGGCGGCCGCCACAGCCAAAGGGGAGACCATCCTGGAAAATGCCGCCCGTGAACCGGAGATCGTTGACCTGGCCAACGTCCTCACCAAGATGGGGGCACGGATCGACGGTGCCGGGACCGATACCATCCGCATTAGCGGCGTTAAAGAGCTGGGACCGGTCAGTCACCGGGTGATGCCGGACCGGATCGAGGCCGGTACCTTCATGATCGCGGCGGCAATCACTGGCGGCGACATCAAGGTCCGCAACATGCAGCTTGAGCATCTGGACGCACTGGTCTTCAAACTCCAGGATGCAGGCGTTGAAATTATCAACAAGGACAACGTGGTGCGGGTCAAGGGGCCGAGGAAAATCAAGGGTGTCAACATCAAGACCCGTCCCTATCCAGGTTTTCCCACCGACATGCAGGCCCAGTTCATGGCGCTCATGTGCCTGGCAGACAGCGCCAGCGTCATCAGCGAAAACATTTTCGAGAACCGATTCATGCACGTTTCGGAACTGATGCGCTTCGGCGCCGACATTACCACCGAAGGGAACACCGCCACGGTCAAAGGGGTGAAGAAGCTTTCCGGCGCCCCGGTCATGGCGACCGATCTGCGCGCATCCGCGTGCCTCATTCTGGCAGGATTGGCGGCTGACAACACCACCGAAGTATCTCGCATCTATCATCTCGATCGCGGATACGAGTCGATCGAGAAGAAGCTGGCGGGGCTGGGCGCAGATATCGTAAGGGTGCAGGAATAAAAGTTGTAGGGGCGCATGGCATGCGCCCTTGCCGGCAGATCAACCGTTATCGGGCGAACGCCGTTCGCCCCTACATAGAGGCGTTAATGACTGATTACATCACCATTGCCATTCCCAAGGGACGTATCCTGCAGGATTCCGTGGCCCTCTTCAAGAAGATCGGCATCGACTGCGAGGAACTCCTCTCCGATACCCGGAAGCTCATCTTTGAAAACCCGGTGCAGCGGATGCGTTACATGATCGTCCGCGCCACGGACGTCCCCACCTATGTGGAGTACGGCTGCGCCGACCTGGGGATCGTCGGCAAGGACACCCTTCTCGAACAAGAGAAGGACGTCTACGAACCGCTCGACCTCAAATTCGGCTATTGCCGCATGATGGTGGCCGAGCCTGCCGAACTGTCCCGCGACGATGACCCGGCCGGCTGGAGCAACATCCGCATTGCCACCAAGTACCCCAATTTTACGGAAAAGTACTTCACCAGCAAGGGCGTGCAGGTGGAGATCATCAAACTCTACGGCTCAATCGAGCTGGCGCCCCTGGTGGGGCTGTCTGAGCGGATCGTTGACCTTGTCTCCACAGGTGAGACGTTGAAGCAGAACGGCCTGGTGGAGGTTGAGACCATCGCCGAAATCACCACGCGCCTCATCGTCAACCGGGCGAGTCTGAAGACCAAGCATCAGCGGATCACCGGGATAATCGAAGGACTGGAAAAGCACATTTAGATAGGCTATGGGCCATGCCGGTTATTTTTCGCTATAAAGGTTATCGTTTCTTCTTTTTCTCAAACGAAGGAAATCCGCTTGAACCGCTGCACGTCCATGTTCGTCAGGGAAGTGCTCTGGCTAAATTCTGGATACAGCCTGAAGTTGGGCTTGCGGAAAGCTATGGTATGAATTCTTCCGAGTTGCGCGAACTTCTCCAAGTGGTTGAGCAGAACCAGGAACTCATAGAAAGGAAATGGTATGAATACTTCGGTGCTTAAGCCTCTTGCACGAGCTGTTTCTTTTGATGCTGACGCTATGCTGGTTGAATTCGTGGATGGCCGTAAGCTTGTCGTTCCGCTTGTTTATTTTCCTCGACTGCTTCATGCTACGGATGTTCAACGATCTGCCTGTGAAATAAGCGGCGGTGGGGTTGGACTTCACTGGGAAGAGCTGGATGAGGACATCAGCGTAGAGTGTCTGCTGATGGGAATGGTGGATAGGACAAGGCCGCATCCTGAGCCCGGCAAAACCAGGAAGGCTGCCTGAATACGAGTGTAAACCGGATTACAAAGATTCCCGAAGGGTTCAGAAATTTTCTTTCAAGGAATAACTATGCAATTCCTCGACATCCACGACAATAACTTTGAGGCGAACTTTGCCGCCATTCTGGCACGGGGCGAGGAGACCGGCAAGGAGGTCGAGCAGGTTGTTCTCGACATCATTGCTGCCGTTCGCAAGGAGGGTGATGTGGCGCTGCTCGACTACACCCGGCGCTTCGACCGGCTGGAGGCCGACACCGTTGCCGATTTGGAAGTGACCGAGGCGGAGTTCAACGAGGCCTTTGTCCGGGTGGCGGATGCCGACATTTCGGCACTCAAGCTGGCGGTGGAGCGGGTGGCCCGCTTCCACGAAAAGCAGAAGCAGGAAACCTGGCTTTCCACCGACGAAAGCGATGTCCTGCTCGGCCAGATGGTGACGCCGCTCGAACGGGTCGGTATTTACGTTCCGGGCGGTAAGGCCAGTTATCCTTCGAGCGTCATCATGAACGCGGTGCCGGCCAAGGTCGCCGGTGTCGGCGAGGTGGTCATGGTTGCCCCGACCCCCGGGGGAGAGATAAATCATCATGTGCTTGTGGCTGCACGACTCTCCGGCGTGGATCGGGTTTTCCGCATCGGCGGAGCCCAAGCCGTTGCGGCGCTGGCTTACGGTACGGCGACGGTGCCGAGGGTGGACAAGATCACCGGCCCGGGCAATATCTACGTAGCCACAGCCAAGAAGCTGGTGTTCGGCCAGGTTGGCATTGACATGATCGCCGGTCCTTCCGAGATACTCGTCATCAACGACGGCAGCGGCAATCCGGCGCACATCGCCGCCGACCTCCTTTCCCAGGCCGAGCACGACGAACTTGCCTCGTCCATCCTCATCACCACGAGCCGCTCGTTCGGTGAGCGGGTGGCCGCGGAAGTTGAACTTCAGCTCGGTAAGCTCAAGCGCGAGAGCATCGCCCGCAAATCGTGGGATACTTACGGTGCGGTCATCGTTGCCGGCAGCATTGCCGAGGCCATTGCATTTTCCAACCGGATCGCCCCGGAGCATCTGGAGCTGGCGGTGACAGACCCGTTTGCCATTCTGCCGCAGATACGCAATGCCGGCGCCATTTTCCTCGGTCACTTCACGCCCGAGGCGGCCGGAGACTACCTGGCCGGCCCCAACCATACCCTGCCGACCGGCGGCACCGCGCGATTCTTCTCTCCCTTGTCGGTGGACGATTTCATCAAGAAATCCTCCATCGTCTATTTCAGCGAAAGCGGACTCAATCGACTGGGTAAAGACATCGTACGGATCGCCGAACTGGAAGGGTTGGAAGCCCACGGCAAGTCGGTCAGCATACGATTGAAATAATTTCAGGAGGCGCATATGTCGAGAAAAGCCGTCATCGAACGCATCACCAAGGAAACCCAGATAAAGCTTTCCCTGGATATCGACGGGTCAGGTGAGGCGAGGATCTGCACCTCGGTGCCGTTTCTCGACCACATGCTCGACCTGTTTGCCCGCCATGGCCTGTTTAACCTGGAAGTGGAGGCCAAGGGCGACATCGACATCGATTTTCACCACACAGTGGAGGACATCGGCATCGTCCTCGGTGAGGCCCTGAAGCAGGCCCTAGGCGACAAGCAGGGAATCCGCCGCTACGGCCAGGCCACCGTCCCCATGGATGAGACCCTGGCAAGCGTGGCCGTCGACCTGTCGGGGCGTCCCTACCTGGTTTACAACGTCCGGTTGCCCAAGGTGAAGATCGGCGAGTTCGATGTGGAACTGGCCCGTGAGTTCTTTCAGGCCCTGACCAACAACCTGGCGGCCAATCTCCACATAAATGTCATGTACGGTGACAACGTCCACCATATTCTGGAGGCGTGCTTCAAGGCTCTGGCCCGGGCGCTCGACCAGGCGACCCAGCAGGACCCACGGATCGCCGGGGTCATGTCGACCAAAGGCAAACTGTAAAAGCGTGAAAAGCGAAGGGTAAAAAGGTTTAGTGATGATAGCTATTATTGACTACGGCATGGGCAACCTCCGCTCCGTGCAGAAGGGTTTCGAAAAGGTCGGTTTTGACGCGGTCGTCACCGCCGATCCCAAGGTGGTGCTGGGAGCGGAAAAGGTCGTGCTTCCCGGCGTGGGGGCGTTCCCGGACTGCATGCGGAACCTGGAGCAGGGTGGGTTCGTGGAACCGCTGCTCAAGGTTATCCGGGAGGGACGACCGTTTCTCGGCATCTGTCTCGGGCTGCAGCTGCTCTTCACCGAGAGTGAGGAGTTCGGCATCCACAAGGGGCTGGATGTCATACCCGGCCGGGTGGTCCGTTTCCCTGAAGGGCTCAAGGAGGGGGACGAGGAGCTGAAGGTGCCGCACATGGGGTGGAACCAGCTCGCCATTCGTCGCCGGCCACCGGTATTTACCGGTATCGAGGACGGGACCAACGTCTATTTTGTCCATTCTTACTACGTCAAGCCGGACGACGAATCGGTCGTGGCAGCCACCACCGGCTACGGCATCGAGTTCTGCGCCGCCGTCTGGAAGGACAACGTCGTCGCCACCCAGTTCCATCCGGAGAAATCCCAGGAGAAGGGGCTCAAGATCCTGAAGAATTTCGGGGAATTAAAGGCATAGTTTTGCCGCGGAGCCACAGAGACACGGAGAAAAACCGTAAGACCTGAATGGGATTTGGATCAAATCTGAAGGGGCGGATATATAGGCTCTAAAACAGAATCAGATTTTTGATCTGATGTTACCCGATGTTTCTGCCTTTTCCGTGTACCATTGTTTTAGACATTCTCTGTGAACCTCTGCGCCTCCGTGTCTCTGTGTCTCTGTGGCAAATATGAAAGGCATACAATGATCGTTATACCGGCAATTGACCTGAAGGAAGGAAAGTGCGTCCGCCTGGAGCAGGGGCTCATGGACAAGGACACCGTTTTCTGCGATAACCCGGCCGAGCAGGCCCTTGAATGGGAAAGACAGGGGGGGGAACTGCTCCATATCGTCGACCTGGACGGTGCCTTTGCCGGCAAGCCCGCGAACAAAAGCGCCATCGAAGCGATCGTCAAGGCAGTGCGGATTCCAACCCAGCTTGGTGGCGGCATTCGCGATATCGAGACCATCAAGGCTTACCTCGACCTCGGCCTCTCCAGGGTGATCCTCGGCACGGCCGCGCAGCGCAACCCGAAGCTCGTGGAAGAGGCGTGCAAGCTCTTTCCTGGTCGGATCGTGGTCGGCATCGACGCCAAAAACGGGCTGGTGGCGGTACAGGGGTGGGCCGAGGTGACCGACGTCTACGCTGTGGATCTTGCACGGCTTTTCGAGGGGTACGGCGTAACCGCGGTCATCTATACCGATATCAGCCGCGACGGGATGATGCAGGGGCCGAATATCGATGCCACCCGGGCGCTGGCCGAGGCGATCAGCATTCCGGTCATCGCCTCAGGCGGGGTCTCTTCGCTCAAAGACATCGAGAACCTCATGGCTGTGGAATCTGCCGGCGTGACTGGTGTGATAACCGGCAAGGCCATATATACCGGCGCCATCAAGCTGGCCGAGGCAGTGGCGCTGACAAAAAAATGCAGGCAGGGCTGAAGCAAGTCGTTTATCTAATCTACCTTATCTAGAGGTTTTTATGCTGACCAAGCGCATTATTCCTTGTCTTGACGTGAAAGGTGGCCGGGTCGTAAAGGGGGTGCAGTTCCTGGAACTACGGGATGCAGGCGATCCGGTGGAGATTGCCGAAATCTACGACCGGCAGGGGGCGGATGAGCTGACCTTTCTCGATATCACTGCGTCGAGCGATGCCCGCGACATCATCATCGACGTGGTGCGCCGCACAGCCGAGCGGGTCTTCATGCCTCTCACCGTGGGTGGCGGTGTGCGGACAGTTGAAGATATCCGCCGGCTTCTCAATGCCGGTGCGGACAAGGTTTCCATCAACACCGCTGCAGTGCACCGGCCGGAGTTCGTCAAGGAAGCTGCGGAGCGGTTCGGCTCCCAGTGCACGGTGGTGGCCATAGATGCCCGCCGGGTGCCGGGCGAAGATCGATGGGAGGTCTATACCCACGGCGGGCGCAATGCAACCGGGATTGACGCGGTGGAATGGGCTCAGCGCATGGAGGCATACGGTTCCGGCGAGATTCTCCTCACCAGCATGGACCGGGACGGTACCAAGGACGGCTACGACCTGCCGCTGACCAGGGCTGTGGCTGATGCGGTTTCCATCCCCGTCATCGCTTCGGGCGGCGTGGGGAACCTGGAGCATCTCTACGACGGTTTTACCAAGGGAGGGGCAAGTGCCTGCCTGGCGGCTTCCATCTTCCATTACCGCGAGTACACCATTCAGGAGGCGAAAGAATACCTCAGGGACAGGGGCGTACCGGTAAGGATTTAAGGTTCGAGGCACGAGGAAAAAGGGACACGAGGATTTCAAAACCTCGGACCTTGTACCTTTATCCTCGTTCCTTTTTCAAAAGGAACGCGATTATGCAAAATGATGATATTCTTCAGGCCGTTTATCAGGTCATTCGGGAGCGGAAGGCCAACCCGTCGGAGCAGTCTTACACCGCTTCCCTGATGGCCAAGGGAATTGATAAGATCCTCAAGAAGCTCGGGGAGGAGGCGACCGAATTGGTGATTGCCGGCAAGGGCGGGTCACGGGACGAGATTGTCTACGAGACGGCTGATTTGTTTTTTCATACACTGGTTCTCCTTGGCTATTACGATATCGTTCCTGACGAGGTCTATGCTGAGCTGCGTCGTCGCTTCGGGATTTCCGGCATTGCTGAAAAAGAGTCACGGGAAAAGTGAAATAGTTGAAAAAACACAAATTTCACTTGACAATATATTAGTCGGTGCTATTATGCCTATTCCTTGTAAATTGTCTGCCGGCCTGACCTTGATCTATAAATAAGTAAATTTATATACAGGAGGGAGGGGAATATGGATGCCGGGAGTAAAGGTAAAAGAAGCTGAGCCGTTTGAGCTTGCGTTGAAAAAGTTCAAGAAACAGTGCGAAAAAGCGGGGATTCTTTCTGAGGTCCGCAAAAGAGAGCACTACGAAAAACCGAGTATCAAGAAGAAGAAAAAGGCCATTGCTGCTCGCAAGAGAGCCTTAAAAAAACAGCGTAAGATGGTAGATTAAAAGAGGATTTATGTCGTTACGTGAAAGGCTGAATGATGAGCTTAAGTTGTCCATGAAGAGTAAGGACGAACTGAAACTTTCCGTAATCCGCATGATTCGCTCGTCGATGAAGAACCGGGAAATCGATCTGAAGCATGAGCTGGATGATCGGGAAATCATCGAGATTATCAGCACCCTGTGCAAGCAGCGCAGGGAATCCATCCGGCTCTTTGGGGAAGCAAGTCGACAAGACCTGGTGGATAAGGAAGAGAAGGAGTTGGCGCTGCTGCTCGAATTTTTGCCGCAGCAACTGACCCGCGAAGAACTCGAAGATCTTGTTATGAAGACTATTGCCGAATGTGGCGCACAGGGTAATAAGGATATGGGCAGGGTGATGAAAGCCCTGCAGCCCGGCGTCGCCGGCCGTGCAGACGGCAAACTGGTCAGCGAAGTGGTCAAGGAGAAGCTCGCTTAGCAATTTGGCGCGGGTCAATTTTCTTGGGCCGGATAAGCAGACTTTTTAATGGTGGGGGCGATTCTTGTGATTGCCCCTACTTTTACTTTATGGCTAATGTCAGGTGTTTGAATGATCCTTCTTGATATCCTTATCTGGGCCTTTCTGCTCGGTTTTGTGGTAAAGGGTTTCATGAAAGGTTTGGTGAGAGAGGTTTGCTCTCTCCTCGGCCTTGTTACGGGCGGCTGGGCTGCCTTTAAGTATTATTCGTATCTAGCAGAGGCTATCAGGCCTTTTATTCACCTTCCTCAACATGTGGCGCTGGTCCTGTCGTTTATCCTCATCTTCCTGATCCTCGGCCTGCTTTTCTACTTTTTCGGACACCTGCTCACCGCTATCTTCAAGATCATGCTGCTTGGGGGGATAAACCGCATTGGCGGCGTTGTCTTCGGCTTCCTGGAAGGGGCTTTTATCCTCTGCATGATATTGTATTTCGGCACGACAAAGCCGGTTCCGCAAAAGATCAAGGGATATCTCCAGAAGTCAAAGACAGCCCAATCTTTCATCCAGTCCGGGAGAGAGATCATCTCCGGCTGGGATGGTGCAGCAAAACAAGGGAAGGCAGCGGTACGGCACAATTAGTCAGTTACATGCATGAAGGTTCAAGATGTCGATGATTCCGGACGATAAGGTCGGTGAAGTACGTGAACGTGCGGCAATCCTGGATGTTATCTCCGACTACGTAAGCCTCAGGAAGTCGGGTGCGAATTACCAAGGGCTCTGCCCGTTTCACGGCGAAAAAACACCTTCCTTCAATGTCAACCCCGGAAGGGGCATATTTCACTGTTTCGGTTGCGGGGTCGGTGGGAACGCCATCACCTTCATCATGAAAATTGAAGGTCTTACATTTCCCGAAGCGGTGAAGTTCCTTGCAAAGCGGGTCGGTGTGATCATAGAAGAGCGTCCCCTGACCGCAACGGAAAAGCGGCAGACCGATGAACGGGAGATGCTTTTCAGGATCAATGAACAGGCGGCAAAGTTTTACCGCCGGGTCCTGGTTCAGGAACCGGCAGGAGAAGCAGGCCGACGTTATCTCGAGCGGCGTGGCGTGGATGCCGCTACCTCAGAGGCGTATTGCATCGGTTTTGCCCCGGATAAATGGGACGGCCTTGCGAGGCATCTGGAGCAGCAGCGGGTGCCGTTGCCGCTGGCGGAAAAGCTTGGGCTGGTTAAACTCAGAGACTCTGGCGGTTACTACGACACATTTCGCAACCGCCTGCTGTTTGTCATTGCCGATATGCATGGTCGGCCGATCGGCTTCGGTGGACGGGTGCTCGACGATTCACTGCCGAAATACATAAATTCGCCGGAATCTCCGATCTACCATAAGAGCGAGGTGCTTTTCGGTCTGAATCTGGCCAAGCAGGCCATGCGCGAGCAGGGAACGGCGATCATAGTCGAAGGGTACTTTGATCATCTGGCCCTATTCCAGGCAGGGGTGAGAAATGTCGTCGCCACCTGCGGAACTGCCATGACTGCCGGCCACGTCAAACTCTTGCAGCGCTATGCAGGCAAGGTCTACACCCTGTTCGACGGGGACAACGCCGGGAAAAAAGCGACCTTGCGCAGCATGGAACTTTTTCTGGAAGAAAAATATGCCGCTCACGTGATCGAACTCCCTGCAGGCGATGACCCGGACAGCTACCTGAAGAAGGAAGGTAGTGAAGCTTTTGCCGGGCAGGTGGCCAAGGCGCGCCCGATATTCGAGTTTTTCCTTTACGACCTGATGCACCAGTTCGACAGCAGAACCGTCGAGGGGAAAGTGCAGATCATCGAGCTGCTGACGCCGCGTCTCATGAAGATTGCCAACCCCATCGAACGGGATTTGTATCTCAAGGAGATATCCCGGATGCTCGGTGTCGACCTGCGGCAATTGCAGAACAAGATCGGTCGGTCGCCCATTTCAACGGCGGATTTGGCATCTCCGCCGGAGCGGAAAAAACGCGGCATTGGGCCGGAAGAGATGCTCGTTTCACTGATGGGGAAATACCCGGAGGTGGTAAAGCGGGTCCGGGAATATGGGGCGGCAAACCTGTTCGGTCCCGATTTGTTGCCGGTGGTGGAAACCATCATGACTCAGACGGACGCCGGCAGCGAGGTCGATTGGGGTGTGATCATGGAGCAGGTCGGGTCGGCTGAGGAGCGGAGCCGCCTTGCTGCGTTGTTCATGAATGACTGCCACCTGGAAGAGATCGACGCCAACAAGGCCTTCGATCAGTGTCGTATGAGCCGGGATCGCTCAACGCTGAAGGATAAGGACGTAAAGGAGTTGAAGAGGGAGTTGGCACAGCTGGATTCGGACTCCGAGCGCTATTGGGAGATATTAAAGATACTCGATGCCTTGCGAAATAAAAAATCGCAATTACTATAGATATGATGCTGTAAAGAGGTGGAGTAAATGGCCAAAAAAAATATGGATGAAGTAAAACAACTGATTGATCTGGGTAAGGAAAAAGGATTTCTTACCTATGAGGAGGTCAACGATCTCCTCCCCCCGGACATTGTTTCTTCCGAGCAGATTGACGACGTCATGAGTATGTTCGGGGACATGGATATCGAAATAGTCGATTCCGCGCAAAAGGTTAAGATTCCCAAGGTCAAGCTTGACCTTGAAGATGAAGAGGAACTGGAAGGCGAACAGGAAGAGGTGGAGTTTGAGCCGGGGACGCTCGGACGGACCAGCGACCCTGTACGGATGTACCTGCGGGAAATGGGTTCCGTTTCCCTTCTGACCCGTGAAGGCGAGGTGGAAATAGCCAAGAGGATCGAGGTCGGCGAGAGGGATGTGGCGAGTGTTATCCTCAACACCCCGATCACTGTCAAAGAAGTGATCTCGCTTGGGGATAAGCTGCGCAAGTTGCAGATTGCGGCCATAGAGATAAGCAAAGAGGTCGAAGAGGAAGAGCTCGAGGAAGGTGAGGAAGATGTCCAGGCGACCAGGCTCCTGACCGTAATCGATGAGATTCGTGCCGATGACACGCGCATGGAAGAGCTTCATGCCGCCCTTGAGCAGGAGACGGTAACCAAAAGCGAGCGGGAAAATATTTTGGCGGAACAGCAGGAATTGAAGGCGAAAATGGCCGATCTTCTGAAATCCCTCCGCCTCAAGGACCGCCATATTGAGAAGATATCCCAGCGGCTGAAGGAGCTTTCCTGGAAGGTGGACAAGGTGATGCAGGAGATCGCCGACCTGGAGAAGGAAGCCGGTGTTGCCCCTGCTGATCTGATGCCTATGCTGGACAAGATGCATAAAGGTGCGGATGAGGAGAAGAAGGTCTTAAAGAAACTCGGGATTTCTCTGGAAGATGCGCAGAAGCTGGAGAAAAGATTCAGGAACGCCGAGAAAAAGCTGAAAAAGATAGAGCAGGAGTCCGGCTTCCAGGCGACTGAGCTTTCTACCGCCCTGCTGGCCATTGAAGAGGGCGAAAGGAAGGCCAAGCTGGCCAAGTCGGAGCTGGTGGAGGCCAACCTCCGTCTCGTGGTTTCCATCGCCAAGAAGTACACCAACCGCGGCCTGCAGTTTCTCGATCTGATCCAGGAAGGGAATATCGGCCTGATGAAGGCGGTGGACAAGTTCGAGTACCAGCGCGGCTACAAATTCTCGACCTACGCCACCTGGTGGATCCGGCAGGCCATTACCCGCGCCATTGCCGACCAGGCCCGCACCATTCGCATTCCGGTCCACATGATCGAGACCATCAACAAACTGATCCGCACCAGCCGCCAGCTGGTCCAGGAGATCGGCCGCGAGCCGTCGCCGGAGGAGATTGCCGAACGGATGAGCCTGCCGCTGGACAAGGTGCGCAAGGTCCTCAAGATCGCCAAGGAGCCGATCTCCCTGGAGACACCCATCGGAGAGGAAGAAGATTCCCACCTGGGAGACTTCATCGAGGACAAGGGGGTTGTTTCTCCCCTGGAGGCGGTCATCAAGGCCAACCTTTCCGAACAGACCTCGCGGGTGCTGTCAACGCTCACCCCGCGCGAAGAAAAGGTGCTGCGGATGCGTTTCGGCATCGGTGAGAAGAGCGACCATACCCTGGAGGAGGTCGGTCAGGATTTCGAGGTGACCCGAGAACGTATCCGCCAGATAGAGGCCAAGGCGCTGCGCAAGCTCCGCCACCCGAGCCGGGCAAAGAAACTCAAGAGCTTTGTGGAATAGTTAGTTCCCTATTGCAAAAGGCCGCACCGGCAGACCGGCGCGGCCTTTTAGTTTGACGCGCGGAGTTTGACAAACCTGTCTGCCACAGAGTCACGGAGACACGGAGGAACTCACAGAGAGAAAAATCGTATCAACAGTAAAACACATTGAGTTTATTGAATAAAATCTCTGTGTCTCCGTGCCTCTGTGGCAAAATTGCTTTATCTTAGATAAAAAACGGGGAGTAGAAAAATGTCGAAAAAAGCGGTAATCCTTTACAGCGGTGGTCTCGATTCGACCACCTGCATGGCAATTGCCAAAGCCGAAGGGTTCGAGCCGTATGCCATGAGCTTCGCCTACGGCCAGCGCCACAAAGCAGAGCTTGAGCTGGCGAAGGGCAATGCGAAGCCGATGGGTGCCGTGGAGCACATGGTGGTGGAGTTCGATCTGCGCAAGATGGGGGGTAGCGCCCTGACTGCGGATATAGATGTCCCCAAGGAAGGGGTGGGGAGCGACATACCGGTCACCTACGTTCCGGCCAGGAACACCATCTTCCTCTCCTTTGCCCTCGGCTGGGCGGAAACACTTGGCGCCTTCGACATCTTCATCGGCGTCAATGCCCTTGATTATTCCGGTTATCCCGACTGCCGGCCTGAATATATCGCCGCATTCGAGAAGATGGCAAACCTGGCGACGAAGGCCGGGGTTGAGGGCGCCGGTCGGTTCACCATCCATACGCCGCTCATCCATCTCACCAAGGCGGAGATCATCAGGAAAGGGCTTTCGCTCGGTGTTGATTACGGCCGCACCCATTCCTGCTACGATCCCACCGCTGACGGACTTGCCTGCGGTCGCTGCGATTCCTGCCGGTTGAGGTTGAAGGGGTTTGCCGAGGCGGGGATGACAGACCCGGTGAAATACGTGACCGGGGACCAGGGAACAGGGACCGAGAAGGAGCCTGCGTGAAGGCGAAAAAATCCAATGAATACCGGTCCCCGATCCCCGATCCCCGATCCCTGCCTTTAAGCGATGTCCAGAAGTCCCGCGACACCCGCAACATCCCCATCAGCAAGGTAGGGGTGAAGGACATTTCCTACCCCATCGTCATAATGGACAAGAACAAATCGATCCAGCACACCGTGGCGCGCATCAACATGTACGTGGACCTTCCCCACCACTTCAAGGGGACACACATGAGCCGCTTCATCGAGATCCTCAACGTTTATCGGGAAAAGATTGCCCTCGACAACATGGAGGCCATGCTGCAGCGGATGAAGGAAAAACTAGGCGCAGGAAGCGCTCATGTGGAGATTGAATTCCCCTACTTTATCGAAAAAAAGGCCCCTGCCTCCGGCGCCAAAAGCCTTATGGAGTATACCTGCGAGTTCAGTGCGAGCCTCTCCTCGGAATTCGATTTCATCCTCGGCATCAAGGTTCCGCTCACCTCTCTATGCCCATGCAGCAAGGAGCTTTCCCACTACGGAGCCCACAACCAGCGGAGCATAATGACCGTGCGGGTTCGCTATCGGGAATTCGTCTGGATCGAGGACCTCATCGAGATCGTCGAAGGGTGCGGTTCCAGCCCGGTTTATTCCCTGCTTAAACGGGAAGACGAAAAGTTCGTCACCGAAAAGGCCTACGAGAATCCCAAGTTTGTGGAAGACATGGTGCGCGAGGCGACCCAGAAGCTTTTGGCAATGGAAAAAATCACCTGGTTTTCCGTGGAAGCGGAGAACTTCGAGTCGATCCACAATCATTCCGCCTATGCGGCGATAGAAAGAGACAAGCGGGAGAAGGGTGTTGATAACCCTGTTGATAAGCCCGGAAATTGTGGATAAGGCTAAATATTTTGCCTTCATGGCCCTGTATTGAAAATGCGACATAATGATATTGCATTAATTGTTTTTGCCAAGCAGCCAATTGCAGGAAAGGTTAAAACCCGACTTACTACGGTTTTATCACCCGAAGAAGCGGCGGAACTCTATCGCTGCATGCTCATCGACACCCTGTCCAAGGTCAAGCAGCTTGAGACTGTGGATATTTACCTGTTTTTTGAAGGCGATGGAGACGCGGCATCCTATTTCGCAACCATAGCCGACGGTATGGAGGTCCTCCCCCAGCGCGGTAACGATCTGGGGGAGAGGATGATGGATGCGTTTCAGCGCATATTTGAACGTGGCTACGGATCAGTGGCAATCATCGGCACCGATTCGCCGGATCTGCCGGTTTCCTTTATCGAAGAGGCTTTCCTCTCTCTTGAAGATGCACGGCTTGACGCTGTTTTCGGCCCAAGCGAGGATGGCGGCTACTACCTGCTCGCTTTGAAACGGCTTCACGCAGAATTGTTTCAGGGGATCGGGTGGTCAAGTCAGGCGGTGTTGCGCGAGAGCGTGGCAACGGCTGAAAAGGTCGGGATGAGGACGATGATGCTTTCTTTCTGGCACGACGTGGATACCGTTGCCGATTTGCACAGAGCGGAGCTGCTCCATATAAACAATGGCGCGCCCTTGACGCGCGCCTTTATCATGAAAAGCTTTCCTTAGCCGGATTCATTTTACTACCTCCAGTTCGTAACCCTGCCTATTCAGGTAAGCGATCGCTTCCCTGATATGCTCAAACCCCCGCGTTTCCAGCTCCAGCAGCACCTCTGCCCGGCCGATGGGAAGCGCCTTGGAGCGCCGGTCATGGGTGATCAGCGAGATGTTGGCGTTGGTTGCCGCGATATCCGTTGAGAGTTTCGCCAGCGATCCAGGCACGTCGTCCAGCTCCACCTTCAGCTTCAGGTAGCGTCCCGCTGCCAGGAGCCCCCTTTCCACCACGATGGCGATGGTCTTTACGTCGATGTTGCCGCCCGACAAAAGGCAGACGGTCTTGCCGGTCACATGCTCAACCTTGCCGTTCATCAGTGCCGCCAGGGTGACCGCCCCGGCGCCTTCGACGAGGAGTTTGCTCCGCTCCAGAAGGGCGACGATCGCCTGGGCGATCTCCTCTTCCTCTACCAGCACCACTTCATCAACCAGTTCACGGACAATGGGGAAGGTGTTCTTTCCCACCCGCTTCACGGCAATGCCGTCGGCCAGGGTGACGGCAAGGGGTGTTTCGGTGATTTTACCTTTTTCCAGGGAAAAGTGCATGGACGGGGCAGCGGCCGATTCGACGCCGATGATCCTCACCTGGGGACGGGTCTGCTTGATGGCAGTGGCAATGCCGGCGATAAGCCCGCCACCGCCGATGGGGACAAGGATGTTGGCCAGGTCCGGCAGCTCGTCGAGTATCTCCAGGCCGATGGTCCCTTGCCCCGCCATGACCAGCGGATCGTCGAACGGATGGACAAAAAGGGCGCCGGTTTCTTTCTGGGCCTTAAGTGCCGCTGCATAGGCTTCGTCGAAGTTCTTTCCCGTCAATACCACTTCCGCGCCGTAATCCCTGGTGGCAAAGACCTTCTGGGGCGGGGTGCTTTCCGGCATGAACACCATCGACTTCACCCCCAGCAGATCCGCGGAAAAGGCGACCCCCTGGGCGTGGTTCCCTGCCGATGCGGTGATCACACCGTTCCTGAGGTTTTCCCGCGGCTGGGCGGTCATGAAGTTGAGGGCGCCGCGAATTTTGAATGCGCCGGTCCGCTGCAGGTTTTCGCATTTGAAAAAGAGGGGGATGCCGAGCTTTTCGCTGAAGTGGTGGGAATGGATGAGCTCGGTGCGCCGCACCCTTTTTTTCAGCCGGTCGGCGGCTTCCTGAATTAAATTGTAGGTCAGCATAGGGGTTGGCTCCGGCGGATTCTGCCATTAATGGGGGTGATGATGGTCATGGCCGCATGGACCGTGACCGTGTTCATGCTTGTGAGGGTGCCGGGCTGCGCGGGGACGGTGGCGCATTTCCTTGATTACCGGTCCTTCGATGCACATGGTGCACTCTGCCTGGAGGGTCGTATGGGATATATGGTATCTGTCGAACAGGAGTTCCTCGATCCTGCGCAACACATCTGCCTGCTCCACTTTATACTCCGGAATGATGTCGATGTGGGCGGAAAGGGCCAGGATATGGGAACAGATGGTCCAGATGTTGAGGTGATGGACGTCGTTTACCCCTTCGACGTTGCGGATGGCATCCGATACCTCGGCAATGGTCATGCCGCGCGGCACCCCTTCGAGGAGAATATGGACCGCTTCCCGTATCACCCGCCAGGAGCCCCAGAAGATGACGAAACCGATGCCGACGGAAATGATGGCGTCGAGAACGAACCAGCCGGTGAAATACATGATCAGGCCGCCGACGATCACCCCGACCGAGGCCGCGGCGTCGCCGATCACGTGGAGAAAGGCGCTGTGCACGTTGAGGTCGTCGTGGGAATGGCTGTGGAGGGCCGAGGCGGCCACCAGGTTCATGACGAGGCCGATGAAGGCGATGACGAACATGGGGAGGCTCTTTACCTCTTCCGGTTGGAAGAGCCGTCCCCAGGCTTCATAGAAAATACCGATCGAAATGAGGAAAACAGAAACCCCGTTGATCAGCGAGGCAAAAACCTCCGTACGGTGCCAGCCGAAGGTGCGGGTCTCCGAGACCGGATATGAAGAGAGTTTGATGGCTCCCAACGACAGAAACAGGGCGAACAGGTCGAGAAAAACATGGGCTGCATCCGATAAAAGCGCCAGGGAGTTGGTCCAGATGCCGCCGATAACCTCGGCCACCAGGGTGAGGGCGGTGAGAATGATGGCGTATTTGAACCTGCCGGCGATGCTCTTGTCGAGATGATGTTCAGCGGTCATGGACGACTCCGGAACTGTCGGTTGCCGCAGGAGAGCCGACGGCTCTCCTGCGGGCATTTCAGCTTAAAAGTTCACGGCCGCTTTCAGCGAATAGATCGGCCGTGCCGAGTATTCCACCTCGGCGGTGATGCCGAACAGCGGCAGCGGTGTAATTTTTATGCCGGCAAAACCGCGTGGCTGCCAGATTTTTTCCTCTTTCAAAATCGTAAAATCAGGAATTGATGGGTTCGTCAGATTCCCCTTGGCCTTGCTGTCGATCCAGATGCCGCCGACGCCGGCATAGGGGGTGAAAATGACGAAACCCTTGCTGATGGAGGCGTCAACCCCTACTGTTTGCAGGCTGAGGTCGTTCACGCCGGCAAGCCTGGTATAGGTGGCGCGGACGCCCAAGGCCGGAGTGGCGGCGCTCCCCTCCAGAATGGCTTTGCTGACCTCGGCGCCGTAGATCTTGATGTTGGAGTCAGGCACGTAAGAGTACATTGCGCCCACATCAATGCCGAACGGAAGGCCTTTTCTCGCCCGGATTTTTGGGATGTAGAGAAAAGACGGCGCCTTGCTGTTAAAGGCGCTATCCCAGTAAGCACTTTTGCTCTTGATGTCTACGGCAGACACCTCGACACCGGCGTCGAAACCGGTTATGCCCAGCGGTTCGGCGGGGGCCGTATTTCTGTACGCAATGGCTGCGCCCGCTTCCTTGCTTAAATCCTTGAATTCCCCTTGTGCGAGTCCCGTGATAAAATTGATGTCCCTGGCCGCGGCGTTCCCGGCGAACAGCAGCCCCAGGCACAGGGCGACAAAAAACTGCTTACGCATTACTTCCTCCTTGATAACAGTATGTATATATTGTAGTTGGAAGTTTAACAGAGCGCCGGTGCACGGTCAATGACAAAGCTTTCCCTTGCCGCCTTGCAATTTTGGGTTGTTGCTGTTATCTTTTAGGGCACAGTTTTTCTGGAGGTTTATCATGTCTATAATTCATCACAGGCTCATCATCCTCGGTTCCGGCCCTGCCGGGTATACTGCGGCAATCTACGCTGCGCGGGGTAATCTCAATCCGGTAATCATAACAGGTATGCAGCAGGGGGGGCAGTTGATGACCACTACCGAGGTGGACAACTGGCCCGGCGACCCTGACGGCGTGCAGGGGCCGGAGCTGATGGATCGGATGCTCCGGCATGCCGAACGCTTCAATACGCAGGTTATCTATGACCATATTCACAAGGCGGATCTCAATCAGAGGCCTTTTGTGCTGGAGGGTGATTCCGGCACCTATAGCTGCGATGCCCTAATCATCGCCACAGGCGCTTCTGCCAAGTACCTGGGCCTGCCTTCAGAAGAGGCATTCAAAGGGAAAGGTGTGTCGGCCTGCGCCACCTGCGACGGCTTTTTCTACCGCGGCAAGCCGGTTGCCGTAATCGGAGGCGGCAGCACTGCCGTTGAAGAGGCCCTTTACCTCTCCAACATCGCCAGTCATGTCACCGTTATTCACCGCCGCGACCAGTTCCGCTCCGAAAAAATCCTGGCCGACAAGCTGATCGAAAAGACCAAGGGGGGTAACGTCACCATCGAGTGGCACCACAATCTCGACGAGGTACTTGGTGATGAGACGGGTGTGACCGGCATCCGCATTCGCCATACGAGCGGCTCCACCAAGGACATACCGGTGTACGGCTGCTTTATCGCCATCGGCCACCAGCCCAATACCGACATTTTCGAAGGACAGCTGGAGATGGACAACGGTTACATTCGCACCCAGTGCGGCAACGAGGGAAACATGACGGCAACGAGCGTGCCGGGAGTATTCGCCGCCGGCGACGTGCAGGACCAGACCTACAAACAGGCAATCACATCCGCCGGCACAGGCTGCATGGCAGCGCTGGACGCGGAACGCTATCTGGATATGTTGAAACCGTAAAAGCCGTGAGACGTAAGAGGTGAGGAGTGAGGCGGGAAATCCAAGCCTTTTACGTCTCACTTCTTACGTCTTACGTCTCACTTCTCACGGGGGTTAAATGCTCGCAAAAGTCCTCAGCAGCGCCCTTCTGGGTATCGATGCCATCATGGTGGATGTGGAGGTGGATATTGCCCAGGGATTGCCGCAGTTTGCGACCGTCGGACTCCCCGATGGGGCGGTGAAGGAGAGCAAGGACCGGGTCAAGTCGGCGCTGAAGAACTCGGGCTATGAATTTCCGAACCGGAAGATAACCGTTAACCTGGCTCCTGCCGATGTGAAAAAAGAGGGAGCCGCTTTCGATCTGCCCATTTCCATCGGCATCCTCGCAGCAACCGGCGTAGTCAAGGCACAGCATATCAAGGAATATTTGCTGCTGGGAGAACTTTCGCTGGATGGCGGAGTAAAGCCGGTGCGCGGTTGCCTGCCCGTTACCGTGGCGGCAAAGAATGCAGGTTTCCGCGGAGTCATCGTCCCTCGGGAAAATGCCTGCGAGGGTGCAGTGGTTGAGGGGATTGACGTTATCGGCGTTACGGAGTTGGCGGAAGTGGTGGAGTTTCTCAACGGCGAACGCGCCATTCTCCCCAGCCAAGTCGATCTTCACGAGCTGTTTCAGCAAAATTTCGATTACGGTGAGGACTTTTCCGAGGTCAAGGGGCAGGAGCATGCCAAACGGGCGCTGGAAGTCGCTGCTGCAGGTGCACATAATATTCTGATGATCGGGCCGCCGGGCTCCGGCAAGACTATGCTGGCCCGGCGCATTCCGTCGATCCTGCCGCGCATGTCCTTCGACGAAGCGATTGAAACCACCAAGATTTACAGCGTCATGGGGCTTCTGGAAAAGGAGCGGGCGCTTATTGCCAATCGGCCGTTTCGTTCGCCACATCATACCATCTCCGACATAGGTCTGATCGGCGGCAGCAACACCCCGCGGCCGGGAGAGGTTTCCCTGTCACACAATGGAGTCCTCTTCCTCGATGAACTTCCCGAATTTAAAAAACATGTTCTCGAAGTGTTGCGGCAGCCGTTGGAAGACGGGCGGGTAACCATTTCCCGGGCACTTATGTCGGTGACTTATCCATCACGCATCATGCTGGTTACGGCGATGAATCCCTGCCCCTGCGGCTATCTCGGCGATCCCCTTCATCCCTGTTCGTGCACGCCTTTGATGATTCAGCGTTATCGTTCACGCATTTCAGGCCCGCTACTGGACCGTATCGACCTGCACATCGAAGTGCCGGCGGTCAAATACCGGGATCTTGCCGACCGGAGCGACGGTGAGAGTTCACAGGAAATAAGCCTGAGGGTGGAGCGCTCGCGGGAGCTCCAGCGGGAGCGCTTCAAGGGGAGCAAGGTGCACTGCAACGCCCATATGACGCCCCGATTTATTAAGAAATTCTGCGAGACCGATGCCGCCGGCAACCGTATGCTGGAACTGGTCACCGACCGCATGGGGCTCTCTGCACGAACCTATAACCGCATTCTCAAGGTGGCGAGGACCATCGCCGATCTTGACGGAAATGACGGGATCAAAGAAAATCATATTTCAGAGGCGATTCAATACAGGAGCCTTGACAGAAAACCCCTCTAATGCACCCCCCGATTTCCCCTCCACCGGAGTCAGCAAAGCCTTAATCGGCTGGCTGATTCCACGTAATCTTAGATATCGTGCAGGTCGATCATTTTGGCATCGCCGGCATAATCGGTCTGGGAGATCCGTGAGGCATTTGCCAGTTTTGCGACAATGTCCCTGATTCTTTCCACTTCTTTGCGGATGTGCAGCAGGGATGTCTTGATTTTTTCCTCCGGTTCGACGAGCTCTTTTTCCAGCACATAGAGAAAGCCGTAAACCGCGGTCAACGGGTTGTTTATCTCGTGGCTGAGGGCGACGGACATCTCTTTGAACAACTTCAGCTTTTCCAGTTCGAGGGCCTGTCTGTTTTCCCTTATGGCGGCCATGTGGGTCCTGACCCTGGCCAGCAGCTCCTGCGGGTAAAACGGCTTGACGATATAGTCTACGGCGCCGGCTTCGAATCCCTTCACCCTTTCCTTTTCCGCATCCATGGCCGTGATGAAAATTATCGGGATTTCCCGTGTGTCGGCATCATTTTTCAGAAGCTTGCAGACGTCGTAGCCATTCATGCGCGGCAGGTGGATATCGAGCAGAATAAGATCCGGCAAGTTGCTGTGGGCAGATGAAATCCCTTGCCGGCCGTTTTCCCGAAACTCCAGCGAAAATTCCTTTTCCAGAATATCCGTCAACTGGGCTTGTGCGACCTTACTGTCTTCTATTATCAGAATTTTTCCCATGCAAGGGTTCTCCAGCATCGCCATATCAAGTAAAAATTGCCCTAATACTATACAATTCACCTTTGTTGTCAACGGGTATCGCCAATTTCGGCCACCGGCAACACTGGTTGACAGATAAGAGGAGTATGACGACGCTGCTCACTATTGCTTCTGATGTAGCTTCCTGTTCAAGAAGCGCCCTTCGCAAAGGAGGCGAAGCGGCCATTGATCTTCAGCAAATCAAATAAAACAGCAGTTCACTCTCGATGTGCAGGACACCTTGAAAAGACGCATTCCTGTCCGGCAGTCACTTGTTATGTATAATTATCAGCTTGAAATAATTTGAGTCATTGCTCTCCGAATAGAGGGGGAAATGCAAAACTCTTCAGTCGCACGACTGTCTAAATGAGCTATTTTGTTGTTTTTTTTAAAATCAGCCGGTAATGGTGCAAATCGAAGTCGAGCGTTTTTTAGCTTGACTAAAGGGGGGCTGTTGAGTAAAATCCAGGTCCTGTCATTTTGTATACACACCGCTTGCCAATGATTAAATCACCATGAACAGCTGCGCTGGCGGGCCAATTTCAAGGTCTTTGGGATCTTGTGTAAACATCAAAACAAAACAGGAGGAAGAAAATGTCTGAGTACGGCACACTGCAAGACCGCGTACGTTGCAAGTCCCTTTTGAACAAGGTCATGAAGCCCGAGGAGACCGTGCAGTTCTTCAAGAACGGCATGAACCTCGGCTGGTCCGGCTTCACCCCTGCCGGTTATCCGAAGGTGGTACCCATTGCTCTGGCTGACCACGTGGAGAAAAACGGACTGCAGGGCAAGCTGAAGTTCAACCTGTTCATCGGCGCTTCCGTTGGCGCCGAGACTGAGGACCGCTGGGCCACCCTCGACATGATCGACCGCCGCTGGCCGTATCAGACCGGCAAGAACATCGCTGCCGGCATCAACGAAGGCCGCATCCGCATGGGTGACAAGCATCTTTCACTGTTTGCCCAGGACCTGGGCTACGGCTTCTATACCAAGGACTCGGAAAGCGGCAAGCTTGACCTCGCCATTATCGAAGTTTCGGCCATAACCGAAGACGGCGGCCTGGTCCCGACTTCATCCTGCGGCGTCATCCCGGAAATCCTGATGATCTGTGACAGGATCATCATCGAGGTCAACACCGGCGAGCCCTCCTTCGAAGGTATCCATGACCTGCTCACCCCGGCGACCCCCCCCAACCGCCAGCCGTTCAATATCGTCAAGGCCGGTTCCCGCATCGGTTCGACCTCGATTCCGTGTGACCCGAGCAAGGTCATCGCCGTGGTCGAGTCCAAACTCCGCGACCAGGGGCGCGCCTTTGCCGAGCAGGACGACACCTCGGAAGCGATCGCAGGCCACGTCATCGAGTTCTTCACCCACGAAGTGAAGGCGGGCCGTCTGCCGAAGAACCTGCTGCCGCTCCAGTCTGGGGTCGGCTCAATCGCCAACGCCGTCATCGGCGGCCTGGCCAAGGGGCCCTTCTCAAATCTGACCGTCTACACCGAGGTGCTCCAGGATACCATGCTCGACCTGTTCGACTCGGGCAAGCTGGACCACGCCTCTTCATGTTCGCTCTCCCTCTCCGCGTCGCCGGGCTTCCCGCGCTTTTTCGAGAACATGGACAAGTACTTCGACAAGATTACCCTGCGGCCGCTATCCATCTCCAACGCGCCGGAGCCGATCCGTCGTCTGGGTTGTATCGCCATGAATACCCCGGTTGAAATCGACATCTATGCCCACGCCAATTCGACCCTGGTCGGTGGCACAAGGATGATCAACGGCCTTGGTGGTTCCGGCGACTTCCTGCGCAACGGCTTCCTGAAGATTATGCACACGCCGTCGTCACGTCCCTCCAAGACCGATCCGAACGGCATTTCTTGCGTGGTGCCGCATTGCTCTCACATCGACCACACTGAGCACGACCTTGACTGCGTCGTTACCGAGCAGGGTCTGGCCGACCTGCGCGGGATGGCACCGAAGGAGCGCGCCAAGCGGATCATCGAAAAGTGCGCCCACCCGGATTACAAGCCGATCCTTTCCGAGTACCTGGAAATTGCCTCCGCGGACTGCCTCAGGAGAAAGGTTGGCCACGAACCGCAACTGTGGGACCGCGCCTTCAAGATGCACCTCAACCTGGAGCGCAACGGCACCATGAAGATCAAGAACTGGGATGTAAAGGTCGACCTTTGCGAGTAACAAGTATTGACTAATAACGCGATGTAATGCAAAAGCCCCATGGAATTTCCATGGGGCTTTTTTTGTCGGCCGCCCGGGCCGGAACTGGCTCAAATCCCCCCTGTCCCAAAGCGTAACCATTGTCAGGGGCTGAAGGTCTGCGCATTCCCTCCGTTGCGAAAACGTATACTGCACATTCCGTATACGTTCTTGTACCCTGTGTATGCATCCCACTATATTTACATACACGAGGAGATTTTTACAGTCAACGGGTGCGACAGGGGATTCAGGGATGTGCAAGAAAATCTTTATTGCGGCGACGGGCCAGCATTGCGGGAAAACCACCATCAGCGTTTCGCTGATGCATCTGGCCAGAAAAAAATATGGACGGGTCGGCTTCATCAAGCCGATCGGCCCTAAATGCACCGAATTCAACGGCATTACCATGGACAAGGATGCGGCGCTCATGGCTAAAATCTACGGCCTTGAGGACGATGCCGCCTTCATGTCGCCGGTGGTGCTGGGGAAGGGCTCCACCAAGAGATTTCTGGACGGTGAAATACCGTCCTGCTACCACGAAGATGCCATCGCCCGTTCCTGTGCGGAGTTGGAAAAAAAGAACGATTTCCTTATCATCGAAGGGGCAGGACATGGCGGGGTTGGCTCGGTCATCGGCCTGAACAACGCCCGGGTTGCGAAACTGCTCAATGCGCCGGTAGTGATGGTAACCGGCGGCGGCATTGGAAACGTGATAGATTCCGTGCAACTGAATCTTGCCTTGTATAAGCAGGACGGCGTTGACGTCCGGCAAATACTGGTCAACAAGCTGCTTGCGGAAAAGCGCACCTGCTCACTGGATTACCTGCAGCGTGCTTTCAGTGGGCGGGAGCTAAGCGTTGCCGGGGCATTCGACTATTCCCCCGTCCTTGCCAACCCGACCCTCCAAAGTATCTCCCGGCTGTTCGGACTTCCCCTCCATGGCGATGCCGGGGAAAAAGGACGCATCGTCCACCATGTGCAGCTCGGGGCCGCCTCCTCCCAGCGGGTAATCGACGGCCTGCTGGAATCGACCCTCCTCATCACCACCAGTTCCCGGGACGAACTGATCGTCACGGCTTCCTCCCTGTATCAGATTCCAGACTTTCGGCAGAAGCTTGCTGGGCTTGTCATCCCCGGCTATGCGCCCATATCTGCCATCAGTCAGAAAATCCTTGACGACAGCCGGATACCCTATATCCGTACCGAGGAGAGAACCGCCGATGCCTTTACGCGACTTTCGGATCATGTGTCGAAGATCTCGGCGCAAGACGAAGAGAAGCTTTCCCTTATCACCTCCCTGGCGGAGTCCGTTATCGATTTTGAGGCTATCGATGGACTGCTCTGATATTTTGGAGATTCTGCTTTAACGTGAATTCTTTTCTTGCCGGGGAAGTGGCGACCCTGATTTTGATGATGCAGATCAACAAAACGGTATTCGATTGGCTCATGAACCATATCAGCCAGATGGACAAGGCTTTGGCGTAATTTCTGCGGACGTCGGCAGGATGTGCCGATTTGATCGCTTTAGTTTAGTCCTGAAAATCAACCTTGAGGATTGCAAACAGTGCATCTACAATCTCGGGATCGAGGTTGGTCCCCCGCATTTCTACCATGGTTTCCATGATGTTTTCCCGGGATAATTTTTTGCGATAAGGTCTGTCCACAGAGAGTGCATCGTAAACATCCGCAACGGCAACGATCCGGGCTTCCAGGGGAATGTTGTCGCCATGGAGGCCGGAGGGGTATCCATTGCCGTCGTAGCGTTCGTGGTGATAGAGAACGATATTTTGCACCGTTATGGAAAGATTTGCCTTGCGTACCACGCTGCACCCCCAAGCCGAGTGCTTCTTTATCAGCTCGAACTCCTCGTCAGTCAGTTTACGGTTGGCATTGAGAATCGCCTCAGGCACACCGATCTTGCCGCAGTCATGGAGCCAGCTGCCGAATTTAATTTCCTCCTGTATGGTCTCTCCGATCCCCAAATCCTTGGCGATTTGCAGCGCCAATGTGGCAACCCGGTCGCAGTGCCCTTTGGTAGAGGCATCTTTCAGTTCGATGGTTTGAGCTAGTGAGTGCAGGACAAATTCATCCTCTCTCTTTATGGATTGCAGAATGCGGAATCTGCGTATCCCATCTTTTACTGCCCTAATCATCTCCGAATTCTTCCAGGGTTTGACGACAAAGCGGAAAACCTCGCCGTTATTAATGGCGGAAAGCGCAGTGGCAAGGTCTGCGCTGCCAGTCATCATTATCTTTACGGTGTGCGGGGAAATTTCCTTGATCTTTGTAAGGAGCTCCAGGCCACACATGCCTGGCATCTGGTTGTCGGCCACAATCACGCATATTATGTTCTGGTTGATAACATCCAGCGCTTCCAAGGCAGAGTTGGCAGTTAAGATGGTCAGTCCCTTGTTCTCGAAGAGGCTTCTGGTGTAATCAAGGTAAACTTTCTCGTCATCGACAAACAATATGGTTTCATGCATGGCCAACCCCTGTTCGAATGCAATTCGAAGAAACTTATCCCTTCTGTCGAGGGTATAACTCTTATCGGCAGTTTTGTCGGCAAACATGAGGAGAATGTCCTGCATATTCATATTAATGGACAAATCGTGATAATGCTGTAAAAGGGTGTGTGTGCGAGGTCGGTGCGTTCTTTGTTTGCCTAATGGGTGAAAACGCGCTATCCTTTTCGCGCTGAGACAAATCAACGGTCGGGTGAAGCCTGCCGGAATGAGGTACTGGAATGTATAAACCATTGAGGAAAATCTTTGTCGCCGTCCTTCTTGCTACCTTGCCAATCTTGGCTGGCGCAGAGGAAGCCAAGCCCGTTCCTGAACCGAAAGTCGAAACAGTTGTGCAACCGGCTTTACCGGCCTTGACAAGCCCTGCAGTGAAAGGCGTTGAACCGGCCAAGGCAGAACGGACCATAAAGTTCGGCTATGCGGATATGCTCAAGCTGGGCAGCGAATCGGTCCAGGGTAAGGCGGCCAAAGCCCGGTTCGAGGAAAAATCCGATAAATATAAAAGCCAGATCGCGGCCAAACAGAAGCAGCTGGAAAAAAAGAAGGCTGCGATCCAGGCAAAGCTGGCGACCTTAACCCCGGAACAGCGGGCGGCCAAGGCCAAGGATTTTGAGAAGAAGGTCGAGGAATACCAGAAGTTTGTCCAGAAAGCGGAAAATGAGATGCAGGCCTTTCAGGAGGAGATTTCCCGCAAGCTCTACCAGGATATCGAGCAAGCCGCTGTTGCTTACGGCAAGGCCAACGGTTACACGGCCATCTGCGTAAAGAAGGATATCCTCTATCTCGGCAGCGGGGTGGATGTGCAGGACGTAACGGATGCAATTTTAAAGCTTGTGAACGAAAAGGGACAAAAGCCGTAACATAGGAAACTCTGCATTTTTGCTCAGCGCCTCTGTAAAGTTGTTCTTCTTGATGAAAAAAGTCTGCAATTGCAGACTTTTTTTATGCCCGTCTTTCCTTGGGAAAATTTAAGTTGTCACCCGGCCAACCGGCGTGCTAACAAAATCAATATACTATTCAACGCATGGAGATCCCCGGATGATTCACCTGTCGAACATTACCAAGCAGCACGGCTCGCAGCTTCTTTTTCGCGATGCGAGTTTTCAGATACTTCCCGGTACGCGGACCGGGCTGGTGGGTCCCAACGGCGCCGGCAAGACCTCGGTTTTTCGCATTATTACCGGCGAGGAGGAGGTTGACGCAGGGGAGATCACCCTCGCCAAAAGGACCACCATCGGCTACTTTTCCCAGGATGTAGGGGATATGTCGGGGCGCTCGGCACTGGAAGAGGTGATGGCCGGTGCAGGGGATACGGTCCGGCTTGCAGCTGACCTTAAGTTGATGGAGGAGGCCATGTGTCGGCCCATGTCCGACGACGAAATGGCAGACCTTCTTGAGCGCTACGGTGCAGCCATGGAGGAATTCGAGCACAAGGGCGGATACGACCTGGACTCCCGCGCCCAGGCGGTACTTACCGGCCTCGGTATCGGCCCGGACCGGTTTAACAATCCGGTGGAGTCATTCAGCGGCGGCTGGAAAATGCGCATTGCCCTGGCAAAGATCCTGACCCTGAAACCGGACGTACTTCTCCTCGACGAACCGACCAACCACCTGGATGTGGAGTCGATCATCTGGCTGGAGGAGTGGCTGGCGACCGAGTTCAAGGGGGCGTTGCTGATGACGAGCCATGACCGTGATTTCATGAACCGCATTGTCACCCGTATCGTCGAGGTGGCCAACAAGACGGTCACCACCTACGGCGGCAACTATGACTTTTACGAGCGGGAGCGTGATATTCGCCATGAGCAGCTCCTTGCCAGCCACAAACGCCAGCAGGACATGCTTGCCAAGGAGGAGGAGTTTATCGCCCGGTTCGCCGCCCGCGCTTCCCATGCGGCACAGGTCCAGTCCCGGGTAAAGAAGCTGGACAAGATCGACCGGATCGAAATACCCCCCGAGGAGCGGACCGTACGCTTCGAGTTTAACCAGCCGCCCCGTAGCGGCGATGACGTGGTCGTAATGGATAGTCTTGGCAAATACTGGCCGGCAACCGATGGGCATGGAACCTCGGTCTTCAGCGGTGTTTCCGGCATTGTCCGTCGGCAGAACAAGATTGCCGTTGTCGGAGTGAATGGCGCGGGGAAATCGACCTTTCTCAAGGTTCTCGCAGGGCAGACCGCATCCACCACCGGCAGCGTTACTCTGGGGGCCAATGTGGAACTGGGTTACTTCAGCCAGCACGCCATGGAGGTTCTCGAACCGAAGAAAACGGTCTTCGAGACGGTGCAGGAGGCGATGCCGCTTGCCAACATCGGCGTCATCAGGAACCTTCTCGGGGCCTTCCTCTTTCAGGGGGATGCCGTGGACAAAAAGATCGAGAACCTTTCCGGGGGCGAAAAAAGCCGCGTCGTGCTGGCAACGCTCTTGGCGCGGCCGGTCAATTTTCTCGTCCTCGACGAGCCGACCAACCATCTGGATATCAAATCGCGGGAAATCCTTCTCGATGCGTTGAAGAACTTTGCCGGCACGGTCATATTGGTCAGCCATGACCGTCATTTTCTCCGCATGCTGGTGGACCGGGTATTCGAGATCGATCACGGCGAGATGCGGGTCTACGAGGGGGATTACGGGTATTATCTCTCCAAATCCAGTGCGGATCTGCAAGTGTAAAACAGCGTAGATGAGGCTTTTACAGTTTGGGGAGGGTGGTGCAGGTTATAAGAGGTGGCGTTCTACGGGGTTTCGTGTGACATGGTAACGGCTTTCAGAACTTTACCGTTTTCATTGAAAAAAAGGACGTCCGCGACAAATTTATCCTCTGGCGCCCGGTAACAGATGGTAACGCTCGAATCGCCGGTTACCACCTCTACCAGTTCAAGTCGGAGGTTGGACATTTCCCCAAGGTCTTTTTCCCAGTAAGCCCGAACCTGTTTCTTTCCACGCAATGTTTCGAGACCATTGTGCGTGGAGGCGCAAGTTGAAGACCATTCGACGTCTTCGTCATAATGGGAGAGAATTGCATCCAGATTGCCGCTATTCCACGATTCGATCCAATCTGTTGCAAAAGATTTTGCTTGTTCTGGTGTCATTGTTCGCACGCCTCATGATGATGGAAGATCTTCCCATTCCACACCGAAACAGGCAAACCTTCCAATTGAACACCCGCCCTGATTATCTGTATATTTGCATCAAATAGGCCGCCCATAAATAATGCCTCTATCGATGAATGTCAATATTTTTATGATTATGATTTGCTTAGCTGGGAGTTCGTTGATGCTGTCGTCTGCTTGAATTTTGAGCGTATATTGCGGGTCAGGTTTCCTCACCTTCACGGACGGTCACCTTTTTCAATCGTACACAGATATCCTTGCCGGACAGATCCCGGTAGAGGAGGGCGAGGTATTTGACGGTTGCGATCTTGTGGATGTAAGCCTGGGTCAATCTATAGAGAAGCTTTCTTAATGGTGAGGGTTTGCTGCTTCCCAAGAGGATCGGGCAATAGTCGGAGAGTTGCAGGGTTATCCGCGTTCCATCGGCAACCTGCTCGGCCATCAGGGAGAACCTGCCCCGGTCGCATTCGCCTGCCTGGACGAGAACGCCTCCCGAAATGCAGAGATCTACGGCAAACGAGCCTTCCGAGAAATGAAATTCCGGCGGGGAAAAACTGAGGATGCTCAGCGCCGTTGTGAAGAGGCGAAATTCAATGCCGCCTTCAACCTTGACCGGCCTGATCAGGGCGAGGGTGTATTCCCTGACATGGGTCAGGTAACGGTCGAGAAGGTAAATAGCAGTCAACCCTGCTGCATATCGATCCGGGATGACCAGCCACTGTATGGAATATACCGAAGAATCCTGCAGCAAAATCTGCTGGCAGGCAACTTCCTTTTCATCTTTCCGGACATGAACCATCATGGACTCCTCCAACGTGGAACCTATAGCACAATTGTCCGGATTTGTCCCCGCCAATTAGACCCTTGGCTGCCGCAAACCGCCGCACCCCTGCCCGATTTTCTTGCACATTCAGCCATAGTTATCTGCCCTTGCCGATGCAGGGTTCCTCGAAACTGCATGAAACCGGCATTGGCGCTTCACGCCCCATCTTGGCACGTACAATGAAGAAGATGTTTAGCGGTTGAGAAAGAGACGAAGCGGGATTGGTGCATGCCGGCTAAGGAGGATAAGATGAAGACTAACGAACGTCTGTCGCTGTTTGAGGCGGCAAAGGAACTGAAAACTACCCATCTGAAGGTGCTCATGTTGCTCAAGCAGAATGCACTCACGGGGGCCATGACTGATGGTGAATGGTACGTCGACCGTTCCTCACTGGACTGCTTCCTGGAGCATGGCGCCGACTTGCAGGCGCCGGGAGGGTGTCGCACTTCGTGCAACGCCAAATCATGCAGTTGCGGCGGTTAATATGAAGTCGCTTTTCAACGGGAGTCCTCTGCACAAACGAGAGTCCCTGCCTGAAGCCTGCCTTGCAGGCTTTTTTTGTTAGTGCGCCAGGCATGGCGCGTGGCGCGTAAGCGCCATCCAATTGGGTATGGTGCCTGATTGGTGACTTGGAGGTGGAAGTCCTCTTCGGACCCTGATGGTGGGAACCGATAGTCGAACAGCAAGGGTGTCCGGGGCGACCCGGAATCTGAAGGAAGCTGTA
>Ga0074193_1000726_pt1 | contig 50017 bp, 42 predicted proteins | sample EPASupsiteHSE605_FD_64523 | JGI IMG/M metagenome (GOLD analysis project Ga0074193, IMG submission 64523) | Bioremediated contaminated groundwater from EPA Superfund site, New Mexico - Sample HSE6-05 | ecosystem: Environmental > Aquatic > Deep subsurface > Groundwater > Contaminated ...
CCTCCGCTTCATATATTCAAAGATCATCAATATTTTTGAATTCATCTATTATGGAATTCACAACATCATTTCATGTATGAGAGATAATTCTTCATCATTCTTTTCTAAGTTTGCAAATGTAATCACATCTCCATTCCGCTTCATATATTCAAAGATCATCAATATTTTTGAATTCATCTATTATGGAATTCGAAACATCATTTCATGTATGAGAGATAATTCTTCATCATTCTTTGTTAAATTTGCAGATGTAATCACATCTCCATTCCGCTTCATGTTGATCAGGGTTATTAATGCGTTTAAGCTTATCTGGTATTGCATATTTTCTCTGTTTTCCACTATTGGTAAGGTATTGAATTCCTTGTTTAGATTATTTAACACAGCTATATTGGATCCAATTAAATACATTGCTTATAAAGTTTTTAACTCAATGATGGTTATTGTAACGATGTTTAACTCAATACTAAGAGCGATTTTTGCCATTATTCTTTATATTGCATCGAAGTTGAGAAACCTTATTTCGTTTATTATCTATATTCCACATGTTATTTCCAATTCTAATACACATTCTCAAATCGAAATATCAATTATTCCAAGCCCTACTCCAGAGTCTCCCATAATTGAATTCCCAACGCCAGTTATTTCGATTCCTACAATAGTTCCGACTCCCGAAACATCACCAACAATTGAAGATACCGATTTATATATTGAACTTACTGATGAACAAATTGAAGAATGGAACAAAAAATCCAAGATTATTGAAATGAATTTACAAGAAGTATCGGAATCAATTGTTCTCATTTCTTCATCAAATGGAGCCTTTGTAGAAAAAATCCGCTCTTATTCAGCTCGAATTGCCCAGTACTTAAAAATTTTCGCAAGAAGTACAGCATCTCAATCTCACTCATATCAAAGAGTAGAATCCATTTTAGAATCGAGCCAATCAAGCACAGGAGTTAAGAAAAGGAGAGCCCCAATGAAACAATTTCTTGGAGTTGTTATTGACCAATTTTATAATTCTGAGCTTGATAAAGATATAGATGGAAATTGGAATATTGATAGTTATCAAGGTAATTATACATATAGAATCAACAAGCCATCAGATGTTATTGGGTTGTCGTTCAATCCAACCTTGAATTTGCCTTGCTCACCAAAGACATTTAGCATAGTATTGATTGATGAAAATCGAGCAGTTGCATCAATTGGAGTTAAATCCTTAAATAAAGGAGAAGAAAGGCTCCAGTTCATCAGGTTCCCTGCGCCGGTTCATTGTGATAGATACAAGATTATTATCCTTGATAACTGGGGAGAAAATAGAAAGACCTGCTTCAAAGGCTCCTCGGTTTACGTAGAATAAACTATACAATTTTGTAATCGACGATTAATAAACTATACAAAAAGAATGGGTCTAACTAAGTTTCATCTACAATGGTGTCTCTCCATTATGGAGAAGATTTTATCATATCCTATGTCAAAACTATTTTTTATTAAAGTTAAAGAAAGAATTCCGAAAAACAACATTAAAAACTTTGACGAAATCAAAAACTTTTTGAACGATTATGGAAGTGTTACAGAGTGGATTCATGATATGAGGATGATGTTTCAAAAAATAATGAATAGTTTCAAAGATGATTCGATTTTGTATATGATTTCATATGATTTGAATTCAAAATTCGAGAATAAAGTTAAAAAAGTCCCTAAAACTGAAAAAGATGAGTGGTCTATGAAATATTCACAGCTTAAAGCGCATCTCCGTATATCTGTAAAAAAGAATTAGAAAAAAGTTTTCTTTTACTTTATATTCTACACATTGCAAGTACACGAAGATATTTTTGTGTGCTTTTCTTGAACAACTACGTATTTTAAGGGGTAATGATCAGCATTTGGCTTAATTAAAAGTGATCTTGCTAATTCATCTAAAGCTGCTGCAACCCCCTCACCTGTTTTAGCTGAAACAAAATGCCCAAAAGATACACCATTTCTAGTCATCCACTCTGAAATCGCTTCTCTGGTAATGACACCATCTCCCATATCACTTTTATTGACTAAAAGGGATACTGGAAGATAGTCTCCTGGTTTTGTATCTGTTTGGAGTAAAAATTGCTCAAAAAATGAATCAACTTGGTCGAATGACTCCATTTTTGTTGCATCACAGACAAGAATTAGAGCATTCGAACCTCTTAAAAATGATGGAGCAATAGACATAAACCTTTCAGTTCCTGCAGTATCCCAAATCGATAAAGAAAGTTCTGTTTCGTCGATTATCAAAGATTTACTAAAAAAGTTTGCCCCCATCGTAGAAATCGTGTCATCAGAGTAAGTTCCATCGCAATATCTCTTGAGAATCGATGTTTTTCCAACGCCACTCGTTCCCAGAACAGTGACTTTGAAATCAAGATGATGAGAAGGATTGTTCATTTATGTCTGAACCAAATATGTTAGTCTTCGATATAACTTGATGATAAGGAGAGAGGTAGAAAACTCTTTCCCAAAAAACCAAAAGACTTTTTTTGGAGGAAATGGAGGGAATCTGTTAGTAGAACCTGATAGAATTAAAGATTTATTAGATCTTTTAAAAAATCGGGATGGGGTTGAACCAGCATTATTCGAATTGTGCACAATCACAGGAAAACAATTTATTGATGTCGATATAATCAGCCTTGCTACTATAGTTGATATATTAGATCCTGATTTCATGGCAAATAACGAAGAAAAGAGACTAGTTCTTTCATTGGTTTTTGATTTAGTGTCAAGCAAAGATCCAAAATATTTGGAATATTTTTCCAGGCCTGAAGTGATACAATCAATTGTTTTGCAGTATCCATGTAGGGGAGTATCGAAATTCTTGTCGATAATGTTCAAACATAACCCTTCATTGTCTCGCTTTTTAAAAGATTTTGGGCTTTATAATAGGGTAATATCGGATATAAGTCTTGAAAATGATGATTTTGATGAAGCTTTATCGATTTTATCAGTGATTCCAATTATAGATGAAAACAAGGATGTTTATCCCAGTGTAATTGAACATCTTCTCAGAGTCATTATTGCATCCACTGATGATAATATAGTAGGAGACTGTTTAGATGCTATAAGCAAAATCTGTGAGTTCTCTCCAAGTATTGCAGAATTCACTGTTGAGAATCCATTATTATTCTCACTCCTTGAATCTGAAAATGATCACTTAATATCTATTTCTATTATAGATCTAATTCATGTTATATGTAAATCAATGGAAAGTTCAATAATTCTATCTGTTCCTAACATCAGCAGATATCTGTGTAATGAGATTTATGATCAAACATTGTGTCCCCAAATCATCAATCTTTTGCATTTTGTATCTGAAATGGATGATTTTAGCCAAATTAACAATCCAAATGTTTTTTCATCTTGTATTATTGAAGTTATTGATAATGGATTTCAGTTTAATACCATTATTAGCGCCCTAGTTGTCTTATGCAGGTTTTCATCCTTTATTGCATACTCTAACCCTTTGATTATTATTAATCTTATTGACCGTTTTATTGAATCTGCTGATTTAACTAAGCAGCAGATCTTTTTCCAGGCTTTGTTCAATATTATTGCCCAAAATAGTGCTTCACAGCACAACATTATAATATCTGCGATTTCCGAATCTGAAAACATATGTAATACTTTGATGCATATACAACATACAGAGGATTCGGCTGTATATGTGAACATTATCCTTACTGCCTTAGAGAACAAGGACTAGATTGTTAATAAATAATAAAACGAATAGATTTTCTCTCCGACCTCCGCAAAATTATCCTCATGATATAATTAAATCTCCTACTATTAAGAAAAGGAATAAAATGTCGGAATCACCTTCTGATACCCTGAAGAGTCTTATAAAAAAACATGAAGATTATGCGATTGTTTTGTCTAATCTCGAAAATAGGAGGGCTTCAATGATAGATAGTATTTCTAAATACAATGATCAGCTAATCTTTGATCAACAATTGACGTCAGGTTTGCATGATCGATTGGATGCGTTAAAACACAGGATTAATATATCTGAAATGAGAACACAAACAAGTTGCATGCTAATTAACGAAAATACGTCTGATCCGATATCAGGACTAACTGCCGAATCAATTTCGGACTATTTGAAGGCCAATCCTATTCTGATAAAGGATTTTTTAGATGGTAGCAATACTTTTTATTCTACTTCGAGATTGATTAAGAATGAAACATTCTTAAGTTTCATTTTTCATTCATTCAGTGGGTTGAATCAGCTATCTAGGTGTTTCGAATCTTTTAAATTCTTAATTCGAATGATCCATGATAGTGATTTTTCAACAAAGCTCAATGATAATTTTAAGAAAATTGTGAATACCAATGATTGTTACTTGTTTTTAAAGGATACCAAGTCTGGAGAGTATGTGGTTGAGTTTAATGATAAATATCACTTTTATCCATTAATGAACATGGTCTCTTTGGCTTCTCATGCGTTGAAAACCAACTCAATTATTATTGAAACAGATCCGTCTCATTGCAATAATTATAATGTTATTCTTGATTCAATGCTAAACAATAAGAATCGACCCATTATTATTGTACCTATTGGTTCAAATGGTTTGTTTTATGCCATACTAACCAATCCTTTTCAATTGACATTTAGTAATGAAGACATGTTGTCATCTTCTTTTTTTGTAGGTCTCATCACTACACTTCTCCAAGAACATCTCGAATACATATATTTAATACGATCTGTTCAGCAAAGAAGGTCTATACATGCATATCAGTTGAACTTGACCACAAAAAGTTCATTTAGCTCGGTAATCCCTTTCCTTTATCATACAATTAGTGAGTGTATTGAAACCAATGATGTTGAAGTTTATATTGTTGATCATGGTCATTTCTATAGCTTTGATATCGGTAAAGAAAGTCTCATCAAAAAGCATTATGATTTTATTGGAATTCCTTCTCTAATTGTTCAAAACAGAGACTATTTTTGTGTTAGTAATCTGACAGAGAAATCCGCAGATTACAATGCAAAAATTGATAGTTGGTCTTTAGGGAAATCATATGGTGCCTTTCCTGTTAAAACATCTGATGGAATTGTGATTGCTATTGTTTCAATATCTGATAAGCTCTCCGCAAATAAATTCACAAATTGGGATATAGAATTTATGAAAGTCGTATGTTCTGGGTTGGCATTGGTAATTCCTAGATGTATTGAAAATTCTGATCAAAACAATTCTTCTCAAGTATTGAAAGCCCTCTCGGCATTTCCAAATTCCATCTCTAGTTTTTCTCTCTCTTCATTTGATAATCCCGATATAAAAGATAGAATAGCTAATGCGCTCCAGAAAGAGATACAATCTGAATACATTTGTTTTTATAGCTACGAATCAGAAATTCTCACAAGGATGGTTTGTTTGAGAAATGGAGAGGAGTTTAATCAGAATATTGTTCATGATCCTTATATAATGGCACTTATTGGATCTGGGGCTTCAATAAATACAGATGATATTACTCGTGTTCCTTCTTTTTCTCCTAATAGAAACATTAACTATAGTTCCATTATTTCTATTTGTTATTCAGTCCCAAATAAGAAAATTATTGTTGTTGCACTAAATTGCAAAGGTCATTATGGAAAATTTGAAATATATCATGAAAAAACATGTTTTGTATACGCTAGTATGATGGAGTATGCCATTCGCCTTCATAACACAAAAAAGCAAAACAAAAGTGTAATTTACGAATCTGAATCAATTCGTAATATTGTATCAATGTGTTTAACAGCTTCTGATTCAGAGAATCCCTTATTATCAATAATTACAATGCTTCAAGAAATGCTATCAATGACGTCATTCGCATTATTTCAACATAATGCATTTGAAAAAACATTTATTTCTGTTTTTCATGGAAATAATTTTTCTAATAATCCAATATCTGATGAAGATAAATTGTCAACATTCATTATGAGCTTGAAATCTCCAACTCTAATTGAGAATTTTGTATCATCAAGATTTATTAATTCTTCATTGGCTATGCATTTTCCAACATTTAATCAAGCACTATGCATTCCTTTTCCTAATCATAGATCATACTTTCTAGTATATGTTGGTGAAAGTATTGTGTCCAATTACTTGGTTTTGGTTGATAATTCACTCCCATATTTAGAGAATTCGTTAGGAAATTATGTACTAAGAAAGAATGGTTCATCAATATCTATTGATGAATTGAATAATGTAACATTCATTAATGATACCCTAAATGATAATGATCTCCTTTCTCGACATTTTAATGTTTTTAACTATGATGAATCTAAAAAAATTGAGCTGATTCTTAGAATGTTTACTCATCTTGATCTATTTCCACTTTTAAAAACAGAATCAAATACTATTATCAAGTTTTTGCTTAAGATAAAAGGCTATTATCATAATAATCCGTATCATAATTGGGATCATATTGTTGATTTAACACAATTTGTATATAGCTCTTTACTTAGAGGTAGGTTAAGGAGATTTTTCTCTCCAAATCAAATTGCGGGGATAATTTTCGCATGTCTTTGTCATGATATTGACCACAAAGGTCTGAATTCTGGATTCTATCAAAAAAATTCCTCAATGTACTCATGTGCTTTTGGAAATCAATCAACTCTAGAAAACTACCACATGATAAAAGGGATGCTCTTATTAGAAAAAACGCCTTTTTTCAATGAAATTACATCAACGGAATTCTTAAATATGTATAAAGGATGTATATTATCAACAGATATGTCAAAACATTATGAATATTTTGAATCATTTAGAAAAAACTCACTTAGTTTCAATATAAAATCCGAACAACACAGAATATCTTTGGCTCAATTCATAATTAAATGCGGCAATTTTTCCAATACCATCAGACCATTTGAAGTTGCAAAAAGAATGGCATATGGACTATTTGAGGAGTACCAAAAGCAGGTAGCAAAAGAGAATGAAAATGGTATTCCTGTTTCCAAATTTTACGAGAATTCAACATCATCTGACTTGATTGTGAATGAGATTACATATCTCAGAGGAGTAGTAGGCCCTTCTTTTCGATTACTAGGTCAATTTTGTCCAGAACTCTCGGATTTTTCAATGCAGGTTGAAGATAATCTTAAAGAATGGGAAGATCTCAATGAAAAAAGAGTTACATTGGTCTAAGATCATCATTTTCAAACGATTCATCCACATCTAAGTTCTGAAAATCATCACCTTCTACCATTAATGATAGGGAGTTATCATTAACACCTTGTTTGATTTCTTCTCTTCTTTTGTTGAGAAAACGTCTTAAGAAGAAAACAACAACAGAGCCAATCCCAATTATTGGGATTATAATCAAGATTACAAGTTGTATAATAAATAAAACTGGCGATCTATCCCATATTTCTGCCCAATTAACATTAAACATACTACTTCCACATTTTAAATCATTTCTCAGAGATTGCATCTCTGTGTTACTCTGATCTTTTGAACCAATATAAAAAAATGGACTAGCTATGCAATTTGTATATATCTTCTCCTTTCTTGAATCTAACCGACCAAAGAGCATAGAATCAGCTCCATTCTTAGAAAAATACTTCAAAAAATAGGGTTTTGTAAGCTGATTTGAACAGATAGCACCATCTTTACACTTATCAACATGTTTTATGATATGATCTGTGGTATATAGCATTACCATACTTGAATCATCAGTAAATCCATATTCTATTGTGCTGTTTTTGTTCAATGATGGTGAAAACAAACATAAATCATATAAATAACTATCCGAAAACGTGTTAAATTTCAATGAAGAGCTACTTGATACATATAAAGCATTCTTACTACATATACTAATGGGAATAATCCAAGTAATAACAGATAACGAAACAGAATTGGTCAAAATCTCAATTTCTACTGATTCGCATTCAAATATGATACCATATACGGAATTTTTGGGTAAATCAACCTTTTTCCGATTCTGTTCATTCACAATATTAATGCGAATTAAATTATTAGCCTCATGAGGGAACATAACATATGCCCTGCAATCTGATGATATAAATAGTTTAAAAATATCATTATCTGTAATTGTAGACTCGGTGTAGCCCCTTTGAAACACTAGAATTTCTTTGGAAATAGAGAGATAAAAAAGCAGAACAAACATAAAAAATGGATTTTAGATACTCTTAACTCTTCAGGATGTCTAGTTGAAGCGTCTGACCCCTGATATAGTATGCAAACATTGGGATGTTATCTGGGCAAAAATGGGCTCTCCTTACTTCAGCTTTAATATATGTATGATGAGCTCTTGTGTGGAAGATTGAAAGACAGCTGCATGAAGAATCGTCATTAGGGTCAACTCTTTCAATTTCTCTATATGCAATGAGGTGCCTTTGATGAAAATGATCATAGTCGATACTTAACCCTACAGAGTTGATTCTGTGACCAAAAGTACTCTTATGCAATTTGTGCATTGCATTAACACTCGTGTCAATACTACCAATGTCTCCATCGCAGCCAACAAAAATCACACTATTTGGATTGGATAAATCAATTACAGCGTCATTCACAATGGGACAATCCAATCCTTCATAAATGATATTTTCTTGTAAGTGCTCCTCTCTAGTATCGACTAATACCAGTGAATTCTTCTTGAAAAGATGGAAAACATTATCTTTGTATACTCCGCATGATACATCTTTCACTTCTTTCGAGCAAATCGGCTTCCCTTTAGTTAAATTAAAACAACATAAGCGATCTTTTCCAATAAGAGCGACTTTGTCTTTTTCATCGTTAGCATAAACTCTTCTGAATAATTTTTCATTAAAAGAGACACTATCATTCAATTCCATGGTATCAATTGATCCAATCGATAAAAATTGACTCCCTTGCTTTTGATGTAACATGCAATAATGATTCATGTAACCATTTATACTAGAAAACCAGAGAGGAGTTGAATCGGTTTCGCCTAATGCTTCAGATTTGAGGGTTTTGGAAAATTGAGGTGCCACGGATTTAAAAATGGTACATTTACCCGTATCAGGTGAAATATCAGTGTTGGCAACAATTACCGTCTTGAGATCCGAGTTTTCTACGAAACAGAAATGATTATAAGGCTTTAACTCCATTTATTTGGCAGGAATTCTTTTAACATTTTTAAATTCCTCAATGATTCTCGCGAATTCCTCAGGGAATAGGTTTACTATGCTGCTGTAATCCGAATAGTTTCTTGAGATTAGGTTGCATATCAATCTGACTGCTTCGGGGCATGATTCGAGAGATGTTACATATGATAAACAATTACTTGGAACAAAATCTTTGCCTATACTAGTCATTACAGTTGTTATAAGGGATTTTAGATCAAGTAAGTAACCCATTTGAAGAAGAAACGAGTATTTCTCTGGTGTGACACTAATGTTAACCATATTGCAATAATCTACAATATCTTCAATTGGACCAGGAATTGGTGGGAGTATTATCTCATTACTCTTTGTGTTCTTAATAACAGAAGAAAATTCACTAGCAATGCTTTTGATCACTCCATATTTCTTGTTAAGATGTATAAGATGAAAATTATGGCATGTGTGGTTTTCATATGAAGTGCGAATGTTATCCATAGGAGAGTATTGTATTGGGTCAGGATTTATAACAGGAATTGCTTGTACTTCTTTAACATTCCTGAGCGCCTCTTTTGCTTTATCTCTATCTGGAAACCGACATGAGTGGACCCCTTTATCTATGGGTTTTATACTATCCCCTGGTAAACCTTTTTCCGCCAAAATTACCTCCAAATTGGCTTTATTTGGGCCAAAAAGCAGAAAAGTTTTTAAAATTTGTTCATCATTTTCAAAATATGAAACAGAAACCTTTTTTTCTCGGATAAAAAAATCCTTGGATAGTATTTGTCGAATTATTTCATTTGGAACCACCTTATTGAGAATTAAAAATGCAGAATGATAATCATAATAAATGGAATTCACTTTATAAAGAGAGATGAATATTCTTTTAACCTCAAATATGGTGCCGAAAATCATATCTATTTCATTTTTCGTGCAAAAATCAGGAAGATCCGATATAAAAATATATGTTGTCATATGTATTATTAAGTTTTATTAAACTGAAGCAAGAGAGTTAAGAGCATTAATCTTGGACCTTTCATCATCTAGTTCCTTTTCAATAGCCTTAATCTTGGAGAGAAGGGTGTAAAGATTCGATATAGCTTGCCTTTTCTTTGTGGCGTGTACTTTGGGGATAGACTCATTAACATCTAAGGAGAGGGGCTCCAAATTTGTTTCTTTTCTCTTTTTATTCTTCTCTACTCTGTTATTCATCCAAGCTTCTCTTTCTTGTTTATTTGCAAGAATATTCTTCTTGTCTTCTGCTGCGATTGATACATCTTTGCTTACTAAATCTACCGCATCATATAATTCGAGCATCCTTGGCTGCATTTCTGAGAGGTCATGAAGCTTCAGAACATCTGCAATAATATTATATCTGGAAAGCATCTCGTTAAGGAGAGTCTGCTCTAATGGTCTGAGTGAGAATGTGACTTTGAGTCTTTCAATGAAATTCTGAGGGAATAGCTCTTGTGGGATATACTCTAAATTCTCAATTTCGTATTTAGTCAAGAAGTCAAGAGCTTTTTGAGAGATTCTGAAGGCTTGTACAGAAAGATTTGTTGGTTTCACATCAACTACAAGTGTGAAGAAATAAGGGTTAGCTTTCTGCTCTGCGCATTGTTGCATCAAATCGTCAAAAAGAGGAAGCCCACCGGAATTTTGCGATGTATAAAAACCGATATGATCGTTATCCATATTAATGGCAGTAATCTTTTCCAAATATTTTCTTTGAAAATTCTTTTTGCTCTCCGTATATTCAATTCTCTCAGTAGAATTCTTTTCTTTGCTACTATACCCAGGAACAGCTACAGTAACTTCAATTGGATTTGAAGACATACCATAAATAAATCCTTCTGCTTGTCCGGAATTATAACCCATCTGAATGTCTTTAATAATCTCGAATAAAGCGCTGGGATAAATAGTAATTTCTTTAGGTGCTCCTTCCATGATAGGGAATGGTCGTACCAACCGTTGTCACCTTTTGGTTTACATGATGAAAAGTGGCATTGATGAGACGATCAATAAACTAAACAAACAAGTAATCAGAACATTTATTCATGAATACTCTTCATCTATGACAGAATGACTTTGAGAAACAATTTTTGAAAAGAAACAACCAGAAATACTTATATATTAGTGAACAAGACCTTCATTGATAAAAATTGAAAAAAATGATCAAAAATGTCCATTCAATCAATTATTTATCAAGAAATGAAGAGGATGACAACCATAAATGACACAACTGAGAATGAGAATATCACATTAATCCCTCTCTTATTAACCAATTGAATAGTACATCTCATGTCATCATAAGATCTATGAATAGTCCCTTTTAGTGTTTCTTCCATTGTATGATCCAAGAATGTTTCTTTATGTGTTCTACGGATTGATTCTTCAATTGATCCCATTTCAGATTTCTTGAACGTTTGAAATGGTGTGGTATCTATAAGAGGCATATCAGCATTACAATGATGACTATTGAAAAATTGTATTTGAAATGTCATCCAATGAGTCATTGAATTATTGATTGTTGATAATGGTATTGATATTGAGAATGATGATTCTGCGTGATCAATGAAAGAATGAGACACTTCAAGAGAACCTTCTCTGACACTGAATAGATTGTTTTGGTTATTCTGGAATATGCAATATTTCATCTTTCTTTCTCCTCCTCCATTGGTATGTACCACTCCATGAAATGGACTGTTGTTATAAACAATGTTCGCATAAGAAATCGACATTGATCCTGATGAAGAATAGCAATATATACAAACACCATTTGATGCCTTGTTATTTGAATAAGAACAGTGTGAACTTGAGAATGGGGATGGAGCAAAAATACCTATTCCAGAAATTTGTTCAGCATTGTTCATTGAACTATTCAGGTTGTCGATTCTCTGATTCCCCAAGTATGTGTAAATTGGATATTTACCAGACGTTGTGTGAGAACAATATGATCCTGATATAAATACCATTTGATTATCTTGAGAAGCTGTAATTTTGGAAAAATGCCCTTGATAAGCAGCTCCACAAGAGCATCCATTAGAGCAAATCATTAAGAGATGTGAATTTGAAGACATGAAGCATATTGCTCCTCCATGATTAGAACAAGTACAGTTATGGAACATTGAAGAATTTCCCTTCATTGAATAATAACTTTTGGAAACAAATATCACCCCACCATCTCCAGAATACTCTGTAATCCTTGAGAAGAAACAATTAGTAAAAAAAATATTCATTTCAGAAAATGATCTTCCTTGATCCATGTTTTCTTTTTCACATTCAAGACCACCCACCATAATAAATCCATTATTCAAAAAAAGATATGGTATTTGATGTTTTTGCGAATACATGTGAAAAATAGATATGATCAAAGGAATAATGATCTGAACAAATATGGGATAATTGATTGAAAATCTGAATATTGAACTAAGAAATGAATTAGTATAATGCTCTTTTCTAGACATTACAAGTGAATGAAAATAGGATATAATGTTTTTTTCGAATTTTCGATGAGATAATAATGTGTTCCAAGATAAGTACATGCTTATATTTATTACTCTAGTAATGTTAATAATACTGTGAAAAATTCTCACATTTGTCAATGTTTTCAAAGAAAATCCTTTAATTTCAAACAATGCCATTATTCAAGTAAAAAGTAGAATTGAATATGGAAATTTTTAGATAAAAACAGAAGATTTGTCAACAATATGGGTATTTTTTTGGGGAAGGTCACGGAAAAAGATGGGAGTGTCATGATCCAGATATCAGGCATATGAATTCATATGCCTGATATGTGAGGATGCAAATCGTTATTCATCGGATCTAATTAAATGAATGAAAACATTCATTTCAAATTATTATTCCAATAATGGCAAAGGCATCTTAGGATGAATCTATTTGAGGAAGTATTCATCCTCCATATAAAAAAGACTCTAAATGGATGTTAATTGAAAAGTTAATTCAATTTGGTGATGATTTTGGATTTGTAAATTCCATGGAGGAGATTGGAGAACAAAAAAACAAGAATCAAGAATCTTATTTGTAATATTATTTTTCGTTCTAAAGGAAACCAAAATCTATGAGTCCATTCAAATTGTAAGAACAGGGGCTTACATGGTAGGTGTTGGAATGATCCAAATGACTTTATCCCAAAAATGTCTTCAAAATCAAAATGTCGAGAGTACAGATGATTCAGATGTCACATCATTATAAAAAGTACATTGAATGATAACAGCTCTATTATTAGAAATCCACAATGGGTGGGTTGGTGTAATCCCAGCCTGTAACTCGTAAGAGACCCTTAAAAAAGAGGCGGCGCATGTACTCTTATAAGCTATTGGACGCTTGTGTTGAGTGCCCTCCTACCAGGTTCTTTAGCGATAAAGGTAAATCAGCGAAGGCAGAGATATCGATATTGATAATGTGAAGGGTACAGCGTGAGGCCGGTAAACGGAGCAACGAAAACCTTCCCTAAAGAATGGTGCGTAGATTCTGGGCGCGAGTAAGCACAATAGCCTCTGTTTGAGAAAGTGTGGTTCACTTTTTTTGTCAAATTTTTTTTATCCTTTTTCGTAAAGTTGAATTGCCAAATCTATTGTCCATTATTTCGAAATCGTAAATTGAATGCATACTTTTTAGGTGGCGGTGGTGGTGCCGGGGGAAATGGGTATAATGGTGCCAGCGGCAAAGCTGGAAATGGAGGACCTGGTATTAAATGGAAGGACGGAAACTATTATGGAGGTGGTGGTGGAGGTTCAGTTTATCAGAATGGGAATGCTGGAAATGGAGGAATTGGCGGAGGAGGTGGTGGCAATGCCCACAACAAAGGAGAACAGTGTTCTTTGGGAGGGACTCCAGGTACTGGATCTGGAGGTGGAGGGAATGGTCAATTAGAAATTGTTACAGGTAATTATCAAGCAGGTAATGGTGGGGCTAATACTGGAGGTGGAGGAGGGGGTGGATCGCAACATTCCAGTAAGTCAAATGTGTATTCCAAAGGAGGCAATGGAGGTTCAGGAATTGTGGTTATAATGTATCCACTACACAAGAAACAAACAGCAGTTACAATGGTTTCATTCAAGCCAACAATGATTTTTATTCTTGTGTTGTGTTTTGATCTATTCTAGTAAAAATGATATGGGATTTAACAACCTTTATTGTGGATTTGGAGTTTCTGGGCTCTGGTTCAGTAAATGCTGATCTGCACCAGATACTTTTTGATACTTTTGGGCTTCAATTAAGCAATTAAATTCACAAAAGAGAGTAGCAGCAAGTATCAACAAGTTGATAAATGCAACTATTTTAGAAAATGCACTTGATGATAATGATAAAAGATCAAGGAAAACTGCAAATCCAACGCTTCCACTATCTGGAAATCCAATAACAAGATAGATTACCCATCCTATGGTAATGAATTGCATTAATGTGAATTGAAAAGGAATATCGTGATTAGCACAAGATGAATACAATTTACGGTAACTGAAATTAGTTACGAAATAAGTTCCAGCAAAGCCTTGAATCACAGCAAACACAATGTTCTTTGACGTGGAATATGTCGGCAATCCTTTAACAAATAGAACGGCAAAAACATTGTAGACAGCATGAATAATAAACGAAACCAATCCGTATAAACAGTATTTCACGCATTTGTGCGCATTCTGTGGAATATCCCCATCCAAATTATATCTAACAATTGGGAAAAAAGTTGGCCAATTAACAGCAGGAATAATTTCGGCCTTAGTTTGGTTAATTCTTGCCTGCCTTTGTGTAAGTTCGGCTTCCCTGGCTTTTAGCTGCCTCAACTTCTCTTGTAAATCAGCAGATTTCCCAGATGAATTCGAACCCTGTTGAGCCTTCGGAATTTCTGGCTTATTTTCCTCCTTTTTCGTTAACATAGGCAACTCAACATCCTCTACATCCTCATTAAATGGATTGTCGCTCATAAAAAATGAAAAACCGTCCGCCCGGTCACAACTAACATTTTAAAGCTACAATATTAGGCAGCTCCTTGATGGTGCTGCTTGTCTGATGGGCTGGAAAGAAGCTGGCCTTGATTCCTGCCTCATTTGCCTTGGATTGAGAATTATTGGCTCAGCTTCAGTGTCGTGGTATACTTCAGACTCGATATCTCTTCTTTCCTCATTGCTTCCGCTCATTTGGTTTCCCACACCAGTAAAAATTTCAATCGTTGAGTTAATTTTTCCGGTGTCAGCGAGTTTTTGGGGTTTTGGTGATCCTTCTGATTCTTCATCTTCATATATCTCAACATTAGGCTTTTTTTTTTGGATTTTCGATGGTGCTCGATTCTCTCCTTCAGATTTATCTTCATCAAACACTTCAACAGGATCAACATCAGATCCTTCGTTATTCTGTTCATGAACCCGATTTTCACGAGAATCTATCACTCTTCTATTCGCAAAATCATCTTCTGAATCAGATATGCGAAGTTCAATACTGTCTGAACTCATCGAAAAATTTAAACGCAAAAAAACTAATTAGAGAGAGAAAGGAACTCTAAAAGCAACAAATGAGAAATTTCCGAACGATAAGCCTGGTCAAACTTGTATGGCTGACTTTTTTGATACTGAGACACCATTACCCGAATCAGTAGATCTCTTTAGTGATCTTGGTTTATCCAACTCTATATTGCGGGCGTTGAAAAAAATCCATTTCGAAAAGCCCACAGAGATTCAATCAAAAATGATTCCTATTGCTCTCCAGGGTAGAGATGTTTGTGCATCTGCAGTTACTGGATCTGGAAAAACCGCTGCTTTCTTAATTCCCACTATAGAAAGGATTCTTAGGCATTCATCTACTGAGAAAACCACAAAATCAGTGATTCTTTCTCCAACAAGAGAACTTGCAGCCCAAACATTTGCAGTCCTCAATCAACTCATCCAATTCACATCCCTTACCGGGCTTCTTATTACTGGAGGTGCATCAAACGTGAAAGAAGAAGAAATCAGGCTTCTTTCCAGGCCAGACTTTCTTGTTGCAACACCAGGTAGACTTGTTGATCACCTTCAGAACTGCGAAGATTTCTCTCTTGAAAATGTCATGATTTTTGTTTTGGATGAAGCTGATAGGCTTCTGATTGAGGGATTCCAGCCCCAAATTGAAGAAATTCACAAGAAAATCCCATCTGAAAGACAATCCATATTAGTTACTGCAACATTTACATCCCCAGTTTCTCGGCTTGCAGAAATGGCTCTCAAGAACCCTGTTAGGATTGCACTAGATGCATTGTATGGAGTCTCTGATCAACTGGCACAAGAGTTTGTCCGAGTTGAGCATTCGAATAGAGAAGCATCATTGATTGCTATATGCTCAAGATTATGCACAAAAAGGACTGTAATATTCTGCTCACAGAAGAAAACTGCTCATAGAGTATACGCACTTTTCAAGTCCCTTGGGATGCCTGTGGCAGAGTTACATGGTGATATGTCACAAATAAGGAGATATGATGCTTTGGCATCGTTTTCTTCGGGAACAAATGAGTTTTTGGTTGCATCAGATGTTGCTGCAAGGGGGCTTGATATTCCTGGAATCGAAAACGTAATTAATTACAATATGCCAAAGAAAATGACTCATTATGTTCATAGAGTTGGTAGAACAGCTCGAATTGGAAATACAGGCAGAGCCATATCATTTATTGGAGAAGAGGATAAAGAATTAATGAAAGAAGTAATTAAGAATTCTCATAATCCTGTGCATAAGAGGACCATTCCTGCAGATATTATCGAATCAAGCCAGAAGAAAGTAGAAGAAGTCAAAGAAAAGCTTAACGAATTGCTTATGGAAGAGAGAGAACTTACACAGTTGGAAATTGCCGAAAGAGCGATTGTAAGGGCTAGAGAAATTGCAGAGAACCCATCATCTGCACTCCCACAGCCAAAAAGATCATTCATTTCTAAAGATAAAAGAGACCCTAAAGATGCTTCAAAGATCGCCTCATCAATAAGAATCAAGAAGAGCAAAATGGAGGCCAGAGAGAAGAAAATATTCGGGAAAAAGAACCAGAAAAAGACTAAAGAATAGAGTTTAATACGATAAGTGACCGTTTAATTTTTCTAAAATGGATTTGGACGAGCTAATTCAAGATCTCAACATTGCCAAGGACGAATGCGATGTGATTATTGGAGCCGAGCAGAGAAATCAAATCGAAGCCTTGAAGATTGCAGTTTCATCTTTGAAATCGATGATAAAATCGAAAGATGAGAGAATTTCTGAATTGGAAAATGAATTGAGCACATCAAATAATGTAATATCTAGGATTATCAAACATGAGAAAGAAAATTCACCTGATGTTAATAGATTAAGAACAATTGAAACAATGCCAACTCTTAACAAGAAAATACAAGAATTATATAACTATATGGGATCTAAAACTGTGAATAATGGTTCTGATGATGCTGTAGTTGAAAGATTGAGATCACAATTACATGGTCATGTTGAGTTATTAACAAGACTAATTGAAATGCCTGAATATGAACACTTGTTTCTTGTTTCAAATCATAGTGGGAACACTTTCTTGAGGGAATCTACACATGATATTTTGGTTGAACAAGCCAGAAGAACCAATGAACTACTATCTGAAGTGTCAAATTCAAACCCAGAGAAATCAAAGACAGGTGATATATATGATGTATTAAGTATGAATATTGATCATAAGAAACGCATTTCTATGTTGAAGCAACTGATTACCAGTGATGATATTAATCAAAATGAAGCCAAAACACTTTTAATTCAAGAAGCAGGAATCACCAGTTTCCTTTCATCTTATGCAATTCATCTCAGAGAGTCTGTTGCAAAAGCTGAAAAAATTAAGAATTTACCAAAGTCAGATTCTGATTTTGATCTAAGAGCACAAAATGTATTTGTTGATTTGAATAAAGCACTTAGAAAAAATATGAAATATAGCAAAGACTCATTTATTGAGTGCAGCAAACAAGCTGCAGCTGATTTGTTGTTATTGAGAACATATCTTGATGAAGGATTTAACGATATACCCCAATATATAGTTTCTCTCAAAGAATACATCCCCAAACTTGAGAAGAGAATTATGAAACTAAAGAGGAGATGCAGTGAAAAACAGTTATCTCCAAGCCGTAATGAATGGGAACCTTGGGCAAGAAGGCTTTATACAGGACTGATGGGTTTCGGAATTGAGGTAGAATCATACTCTGACATGAGAATTGCAATTGAAGAAGCAGCTCTTACATCTGTAGGAAATGGAATTTTGCAAGAAAGATTGAATTCATTGAAGAAGCGACCGGGAAATCACTGATCTTTACTTTTGGTTTTAATTGTAAGAATAAAATCCCATTGAAATTTTATCTCAATTTGATTATTATTTTCTGAGTTGATGGCACTTATCCCCTCAGAATATTCCACTCATCTCATTATCCTTGATGTTGACAATCAAGCAGTGCTTCTTCATCCTATTTATCGTTTGGGTGGGAGTGAGGTCAGTTTTCCAAAAGATGATTAAAGCAAAGGTGGAAAAATCGATCAGACCCATGATTGAGACATTTCTAGTTTTCCTGAATTTCCTTGGACAAATTGTAATACCTAACATTTGTATTTTCACAGATTATCTTAATATGTTTACAATGGGATTAAGTGATTCATGGAGGCAATGGTTATTGGTCTTTGGATGGATCAATGTCATCTTCTTTGCAAGAATACATTATGATCTTGGTCAATCATGGTCTCCTATTTTGGAAATTAAAAAAGATCACAAACTAATAACTCGAGGGGTTTATAAATATCTGAGACATCCAATGTATACTCATATATGGTTATGGGTAATTGGCCAAGGCTTCATCCTCAATAACTCATTCGTTCTCATTAGTGGAATTGTTTTTTGGAGTATTTTGTACTTTATTCGAGTTGGAAAAGAAGAACAAATGATGCTTCAGCAATTTGGTTCTGAGTATAAAGACTATATGATGAACACACCGAGGATAATTCCATTCATAAAATAAAAGTAGTATTCTCAGTTTATTACTATTCATCATCTGGTGCAACAAATCCGTTCTTTTCGTCGGTTTCATACAATATCTCTAATATCTTTTTCACTGTTGAGTTTTCTTCGTTTTCTTGGCAATACTCTTCAATTCTTCGAAGTTTATCATAATAAAAATCTCTTTCTTGATTCATTTGTTCGGTTTCTTCTTGGAGTTCTTCTATCTGTTTTCTCGCAGCAATCAATTCTTTTGATACAGATGTTGATGTTTCTTTTTGCATTGGAACACGAACTGGTGGAGCTTCTTCTTTTGGTAATTTTTTCGGCACAGGAGCAGGTGCAGGAGCTGGCTTCTTTTGAATTGGAACTGGTTCAGGAACATTTTTTTCAGGTTTAGAATTCTGTTCAGTAATTAAAGTCTTTGGGGGGACTCCTCCGACAGGTTTTAGTCTTTTGGCCATCCCTGCTGGTTTAACAGACTGAGGAGCACCAGGTTTTGAATCTAAAGATGGTTCTTTACACTTGAACTGCTTTCTTCTTGCCACTGGATCATAATCTGAGTGAGGACCAGTTTGCACATAATATCCATGAATCCATTGGAACATTTCTAAAGCAGCCATGTATTTCCCTTTCGTCAGCGTTACAACATCGATGTATTGAGGAATCCCATTCTTATTAAAAGCATCTTGGAGAACCTTATAATTGTTAACCATATCAGGTGGAAGGTATGCATCGAAATTAACTCTGCCCAAAGCAACAGTTCCAGGGTGAATCACATCAATGATCTGGCAAAAAGCAGCACCATTTGCTGTATCTTCAACTTTGGCATAGTTCAATCCAAGGAGATCGTTAACCCAATCGAGTAATTCTTGTCTACCTACAAAATAGACACCACTCATCATTCCCATGGGCTTAGCCATCTTAGAAAAATGCTTACGTTTAGAATTAAACTGAAAAAGTGGGAATTGAGAGTAAACGATAATTTTTTGAACTTTATTTAACGTATTTTGTAACTGTTGATTTGATTTCAGGAATTTTTACCCCAATGATAGTTTCTATGAGAATGGGATTGTTGTTTGTATCTAACCCTTTGTAAAAATTCACTTGAGGAACTGAAGTTATATTGTAGAAATCCTTGATTTCTGGTATTTGATCGACTTCCACTGATAGGAAAAGAGCTTCTGGTGCCTCTTTGGCAATCCCAGGTAGAATCTGTTTTAGCCTTTTGCATGGGCCGCAAGTAGTTGATCCAAACTTAACAACAACTAATCCATTATGTGCACGAATTGTTTCTTGAAAAACATCAAGATTACCATGGAATTCCAGGTTGTTTTGATTTGTTTCAGCCATTTTATAAAGACGTTAAGAAAACGATAAGATAAAATGGCTTCATTCAACAATACTCGATTCATGTATTTATTCATGATGTTAAAGAATTGGCTCTAAATTACTTATTGTGTTGATTTGAAAAACCACAAGATGTTTACTAATATTGAGATTATACATATTAGCTATAAAAACCAAGTTGAACAAGTGATTTTTTATATAAATCATTCGGTATTCCTGGTGGATTATGTGGATGAAAACCATATAATCGCTTGAATAGACCTAAAAATTAGTATTAATCTCAATGAGAGTCACCAATTGTTACTGAGAATTGATAAAATCAGATATTAGATAATGACAATTGCTTCAATATTGATGTAACAGTTGCTACAAATGGATGGCAAATTTTCTAGATTCAATCAATCATAAAGCTTTTCAAAGCTTGTGCCCACTTTTTTTTTGACATATCCAACGAATACAATAATGTAATCATATTTTCGAATTAAAATGTATTATATTAACAATAATTACTTTTCTGCAATACAATTGAACGTTTATCCACAAATTATGAAAATCTTTTCATTTCTGAATTTTCATAAAATTATCAATAAAAACATAAAATTTTTGTATCAATTGGTTATTCATTTGAAATATAGAGAGATTTCTGAGATTTTAATACAAATGTTGTATTGATATAACACATTTTTAATGATTCACTTGGTTTCATTATCATCAGCATTTGATAATCAGAATTGGCCCTTGACTTTAATAAGAAACTTGTTCATGTTAATTTTTTCTGTGTGTTTCATGATTAACAAGGGATTAATGAATGATAAATCATTCCAGTTTTCAAAAAAACTATTCATTGAACATCGTCTTTGGTTAGGGAATTGTGGAGTTTTTGGAGGAGTAAGCTTGATGTATGAAAGTATTAGCCAGGCCAGGATTCATTTTGAAGATAGTTTTGAAATCAATTTCTGTTTCTTCAAAAGATTGACACAATACTCTGCGAATGGTGGAGTGATATTTATCGATGGTGGATCTTATTCAATGAATCTCACCAATTCCATGTTCTATAATTGTTCTTCTTCATCTAATGGAGGTGCTATTTACTTCAATTCTTCTTATTCAAATCTCAGAATGATATGTGCCAATAGATGTTCTTGTGGAGCTTCAAAAGTAGGTTCCTTTGCTGATTTAAGAGCTTCTCAAGTGAATCAATTGGAATTTCTTTCTCTTTCAATTTGTTCTCCTGCAATTTCTGGATATGATTCAGTTTTCTTAAATAATGGAGACCAGAGAGTCGATAACACAAATAGCTCAATGAATAGTGCTATTCAAGGTTCAGGCATTTATATTAATAATCCATCATCATTTTCGGGTGAATATTGCACTTTCTCAAACAACACAGCCCGTGATGGGGTCTGCATAGACATCTATACTGCCACAGGGACAATATCTCTTTTATATACAAATATTATACAAAATTCTTGCCCCCTTCTTGGAGTCATTTTCACATCTGGGCCAGGATTAAGAATGATGATGTATTGCATTTTTGATTTGAATCAAAATGTTCTTTTCTGTGTATATGGAGGTTCTCTTGAAGTATCACATTCATTCATATCATTAACAGGAGCATTGTCAGTATCAAATCCGGTATCAATCGCAAACAACAATTCATTCTCCAAGAGACAAACATATCAAATCCAGTTCTTCAATTCATATTATTGTAATACAGATATTCCAATAAGAACAATTGAAGCAACACTTGGAGTAACATCACAAGAAACACCTCAAAGAACATATGAAAACTGTTCTGAGTTTTATCACACATCCGATTTGAAAGAGTTAAGTGCAATTTTCTCATTTCGATTCTTCAGCCAGATTCTCATATTATTGATTCAATGAGTAAAACTTTCAGTTTAGCTTATGAAACAACACATTAGAATTATCAGACAATAAATGAGGAAAAATGTTTGAACAATAATTGCTTTAGTGTATCAATCCTAGTCAATTTTAATTTTTAATAATGCTTTTTGTTTGTTTTTTTTTCATCTCCTTCCCTAAAATCTTGATAATAAGAGATTTGAAAAAGGCTCATTAATTTGCCAAACACAATAAATATGTTTTAGAAATAAAAATACAAGAACAAACCTGGTTTTTTCATTTTTTTTTGGCTCATCAAGTTAATGCTTCAAATAAATCCGGTTTATTTGGGGATCTTTAATCAGGTAATGAAAGTTAGTGGATGTGATTAGTTCTAATAATAAGTCTTCAGGTCATTTTCAATCGATATCAACTTAAAAATTCTGGAGATTTGGAATAAATTGATTTGAAGATACTTTGTATTTTAATGTGTCATTAGTTGAATTAGTATCTTCAATAATTGATACAGGAAAATCTATCCAGAATGCTGATAAACATGAATATAAACTCCCATATCATTTAATATGAAAGAATTCCAAATAGAAAAACATTCATTCCTCATTGATTACTAAAAGAACCATCATGTTTGGAGATCCTTCACATCCAGTTGGGAATGTTGTTTTTTCCCATATACTTACTTAACTGCAATCACTTGTTCTAATAAAAAAATAACATCTAATAATTTGTTATTGGTTAATTGATCTTAAAGATAAATAAATTCACTGGAAGTTTGACAATAGCATAAGCAATTTCAATATAAATCGAACTAATATGTGATCTGATCGGAAAATAGAATTCCTCAAGAATAGAAATGAACCATGACATAGGGAATGGATTGATTGGTCTTGAGAAATCTAGTCTATTTCAAAAGAACTTAAATCTTTAAATAATATACATCTTTCCTAACGTAATTAATCCTAAGTGTATTGTTTTTATACCAAATACAATGCAATGAATAATAATTGATCAACGTTTTTCCAACGTTTATAAACAGTATCTATTGAAAAATTATGAAAAGATTTCTCAGAAATATTGAACCGAATTTTGGCAATTATTTTTAATGTGCAATAATTCGATATCTCCTTTATTTAGATATCTCAGAACAGAATCTCTTTTATCCAAATTTGGCCATGAGAAAATTGAAATATTTCATTGGGCTTTTATACTAATTGGAACATTATTTTTCCAACCATTAACATGTTCCTTCAAAAAGACTTGTAATTCATTGAGAAGATGTATTTATTCCAAAAAAAGTCTATTCATGTTAATTTTTTCTGTGTGTTTCATGATTAGCAAGGGATTAATGAATGACAAATCATTCCAGTTTTCAAAAAAACTATTCATTGAACATCGTCTTTGGTTAGGGAATTGTGGAGTTTTTGGAGGAGTAAGCTTGATGTATGAAAGTATTAGCCAGGCCAGGATTCATTTTGAAGATAGTTTTGAAATCAATTTCTGTTTCTTCAAGAGATTGACACAATACTCTGCGAATGGTGGAGTGATATTTATCGATGGTGGATCTTATTCAATGAATCTCACCAATTCCATGTTCTATAATTGTTCTTCTTCTTCTCAAGGAGGGGCAATATGGTTTGTTTCTTCTAATTCATATATCCGAATGATATGTGCCAACAGATGCTTTGCTTCTTCTTATCATTTTGCTTTTCTTAAGGCTTCTCATGTGAATCAAGTGGAATTTCTATCTTTATCATATTGTTCTCATACTATTGTTGGAAATCTTCCTATTTACTTGTACAATGGAGATCAGAGAGTTGATTATTCTAACGTTTCAATGAACAATGCTTAAAGGGGTTCGGGAATATGTCTCCATTCTCCATCATCTTTCACAAGCACAGATTGCACTTTTTCTAACAATTTGGCCTCTGAAAGCATTTGCATATACTTTTATTCTGGATCAGGAATAATACTAATGTCATACGCTAACATTATTAATAACAATAGCCCTTCTGCTTATGGAGTTGTATGTGTTGATTCAGGAGCATCACCAAAACTTCAGTATTGTGTTATTGATATGAACCAAAATAATCTATTCTGTATATGTTCGGGCTCTCTTGAAGTATCACATTCATTCATATCATTAACAGGAGCATTGTCAGTGTCAACTGCAGTATCAATCGCAAACAACAATTCATTCTCCAAGAGACAAACATATCAAATCCAGTTCTTCAATTCATATTATTGTAATACAGATATTCCAATAAGAACAATTGAAGCAACACTTGGAGTAACATCACAAGAAACACCTCAAAGAACATATGAAAACTGTTCTGAGTTATATCACACATCCGATTTGAAAGAGTTGAGTGCAATTTTCTCATTTCGATTCTTCAGCCAGATTCTCATATTATTGATTCAATGAGTAAAACTTTCAGAATTGCTTGAATCACGCTTAAAATGAATGGAGAGATTCATATACACATCCAATTTGGAATTTTCACGGCATATCAATGACAAATACATTTTTTTAATCTTTTGTCCAATTCTCAGTTGAACAATATCTGAAAAGGTAGAAATGGACATATAGAATGAAAAAATCAAGTTTGTTTTATAAGTTTCAGTAAAATATGCTTCATAAAAAGAGAATTTTATCAATGAACCTAACGCAATTCATTGTTATGAATTCAAAGTGTATTGTTTTAATGCATAATTCAAAGAAAAGCTTCCATTTCAAGTGTTCTTTACGTTTTTCCAAAAAAAGTTCTTTTAAATGAATTTTTTGATTTAAATACATAGCAATTTCATTCAAATAGGTTTATCACAAATTTAGATTATAGTGATGACTAACTTAGATTCTGTAGCATTAGTTTTTAGTTATCTTTTGATAGAAGTTAATTTCTCCAAGTTTTATATTAATGTTTTGGAAATGATAGTATGTGCATTTTCTGGTTTTAGTAAGTTTTCATTCAAAAGAATAAAGGGTTGTCATAAAACCAAAATCATACTCATTCTTATAGTTACAATTCTTTTCACAGTAAAAAATGGCTTGATTCAACAAAGAATCACCACATTATTAAACCCAAAACAAGATAAAACCCATCAAGAGAGCATTTCTGAGGTGCCTCTTTGGTTAGATGATGGTGTCTTTTTAGGATTAGTAAGCTTGATGGAAGAAAGTTTTACCCAAACCCGACTTCATTTTGAGACAAGTTTTGAAATCAATTACTGTTCTTTCAATAGAATGACTCAATATTTGGATAATGGTGGGGTAATATATATTGCTGATGGATCGTATTCAATGTCTCTTTCAAATTCAATGTTTTATAATTGTTCTTCTTCTGGTCATGGAGGAGCAATATTTTTTAATTCAACCTATTCAACTATTCAAAGAATATGTGCTAATAGATGCTCCGCTAGAGCAGATGCAAATCATTTTGGTCATTTTGCATATCTGAAAGCAACTCAGATAAATCAAGTGCTGTTTCTGTCAATTTCATTTTGTACTCACATCAAATCTGGAGAATGTCCAATTTATCTGCTCTCAGGCAGTCAAAAGGTTGACAATACAAACAGTTCAATGAACAATGCCGCATATAATTCTGCAATTGGATTTTGTGCTCCATCTTCTTTCACAAGCACACATTGTACTTTCTCTAACAACAACGTATCGAGGTGGGTTTGCCTATATTTCTTTCAGAATTCTGGAACAATGTCATATGCTAACATTGTTTCAAACAATAGTCCAGATGGATATGGAGTGGTTTATCTCTCTGGAGGAGGATCACCCAAGCTATATTACTGTGTATTCGATATGAATGAAAATACACTATTTAATGTAGTTAATGGTTCTCTTGAAGTGTCACATTCATTCATAGCATTAACAGGAGCATTGTCAGTGTCAACTGCAGTATCAATCGCAAACAACAATTCATTCTCCAAGAGACAAACATATCAAATCCAGTTCTTCAATTCATACTATTGTAATACAGATATTCCAATAAGAACAATTGAAGCAACACTTGGAGTAACATCACAAGAAACACCTCAAAGAACATATGAAAACTGTTCTGAGTTATATCACACATCCGATTTGAAAGAGTTAAGTGCAATTTTCTCATTTCTATTCTTCAGCCAGATTCTCATATTATTGATTCAATGAGTAAAACATTCAATTTAGCTTAAAATCTTTTCCAACGAAATTCATTGTTTTAATTAAATGGTATTGTTTTTATTAATACAATTATATCAATTTAACGTTTTTTTGATAATAGAAAACCATCCCATTCCTGAAATTTCAAATCATTTTATTGACTGGAACAATTGTAATAATCCATGATTTACTCAAATATTGAACAAATTATTCACTTTGGTAATGATTCGCAATGATTCAGTATCATCTACATTCGAATATCAGAATAGATATTTGATTACAAAAAGAAGTTTGTTCATTCTCATTGAATATTTGGTAACCTTGTTAAAATCAGGATTAATTCATGGGAAATCTTTTAGGATCTTTGAATTTGCATATGATGAGCATCCCCTTTGGTTAGGAAAATGTGGAGTTTTTGGAGGAGTAAGCTTGATGTATGAAAGTATTAGCCAGGCCAGGATTCATTTTGAAGATAGTTTTGAAATCAATTTCTGTTTCTTCAAGAGATTGACACAATATTCTGCGAATGGTGGAGTGATATTTATCGATGGTGGATCTTATTCAATGAATCTCACCAATTCCATGTTCTATAATTGTTCATCTTCTCCTTATGGAGGAGCTATTTACTTCAAATCATCTAATTCATGTCTCAGAATGATATGTGCCAATAGATGCTCTGCTTCTGATCTTGCTCATTTTGCCTTTCTTCAAGCTTCTCAACAGAATAAAGTTGAATATCAATCAGTATCAGATTGCTCTTATTTAACATCTGGAGATTATTCAGTTTATTTAGACTTAGGTGATCAGAGTGTTGAAAACTCAAACAGTTCAACGAACTGTGCAAACAAGGGTTCTTGTATTCTTATCCGTGTTCCATCCTCATTCACAAGCTCACACTGCACTTTTTCAAATAACAAGGCAGCTGATAGCAGATGCATATACACATATTCTCAAGTAGGAACTACAGTATCAATGTCATATGCTAACATTGTCCATAACAACAGTCCATCTTGGGGAGTTGTATATGTCGAAGGATGGGGATCAAGAAGTATGAAGTATTGTATATTCCAAAATAATCAAGACTCTCTATTTTGTGTATATCAAGGTTCTCTTGAAGTATCACATTCATTCATAGCATTAACAGGAGCATTGTCAGTGTCAACTGCAGTATCAATCGCAAACAACAATTCGTTCTCGAATATTCAATCATATCAAATCCAGTTCTTCAATTCATACTATTGTAATACAGATATTCCAATAAGAACAATTGAAGCAACACTTGGAGTAACATCACAAGAAACACCTCAAAGAACATATGAAAACTGTTCTGAGTTATATCACACATCCGATTTGAAAGAGTTAAGTGCAATTTTCTCATTTCGATTCTTCAGCCAGATTCTCATATTATTGGTTCAATGAGTAAAACATTCAATTTTGATTCTGGAACAACACATTAGTATCATTGCACAATGAATGATGATTCAATTGGGTTAGTTTTTAATACCTGTTTTAGGAAATTTTCCAATGAAATGAGCATCCCCAAAGAATACTTGTTCATTGATTATGTTGATTTATTCCAGAAAACCTGTAATTGTTATAATAGGATTGATTCATTATTGAAATCGGGTCAAAGTTTTGATAATTCGATTATTATTGATATTCTTAATGAAAGCGAGATGAAAAGAGTTGCATTATCTTTTTTAAACGAGAACGCTTTTAAAAAAATCACAATTTCCTATTTGCTCAGTATGGGAAATAGTATTATCGATTATTGCTCAGTATACAATGCTTTTTCAATGCTAACAAATGCAATGGGTTATGATTTTATCCAAATATCTGAAGAAACCGAGCAAATGTTAAAAATGATCACGCAAAATAATGGATCCAATGCCAAAATAAACAAATTTGCTCAAATTAATATAGAAAACGAAATCGATGATTTGATTAATGACACAATTTACATGAAGCAGGAGATTTGTCTAAAACTGAAGAAGAAACTTGATTTCATTAAGTCTTTATCTCATGTATGTTGCTGTTGCAATGAGTGCCCAGCTTGCTCTGTTTTAGTACCATGTGGACATACATTCTTTTGCGAACAATGTCTTAAAGGGGTACTAGATTCAGGCAATATAAGGTGTTTTGTATGTGGTTCATTTCCAGAAGATATTATTATCATTAATCAAAGTAAGATAACTCCCAATTTATTCTAAAGATCGTATCACCCCTGTTTCAGATACTGGTTGGCTACCGAACTGATATTTAGCAGACACTTGAATACTGAATTGAGATGATCCAGGATTAAACAAATACAAAACTTGCGTTATTGGCATTTGGCCATTTGCAGAAAGTACATTCTTGTCGGCTGGTCTGATTTGTATCTGCCATCCAGAAGGAACCTTATACTCGAGTGAAAATGATGTTAGATCTCTATTACATGTCCCAACTATTATGAGGTTCAATGCAATTTGTCTAGGATCCTTTGGATTTTTCATGGTTTGGCCATATATAATAAAATCTTGGAATTTGACAAGCTCTACTCCATTTGGTTTAACAGGAGTTGGTTCGGGTTTTGGAGCAACTTCTTTATTTACAACAAGTGGAGCTGGAGTTACTGGGGTTGAATTCACAGAAGGCTTTGGTTGATTAGTTGATTGATCTAATACTATTAAAAGAAGATCTTCTTGATCATCAGCAGCATTATCAATAATTGTTAGATTCTTTTCTTCATTCTCTCCTTCTCCAGTTGGAGAAATTGGAGCAAGTAGTTGTTCGGCAACACCTTCTCCGCTTAAAACTTTAATCATTTCACCAGATCTCTGTTGAACTTCAAGGTTATTCGATTTGACCAACTCTCCGAGGACTTTTATTGCTGGAGTTCTGTCAACAGATAATCTAACAACAAGCTTAGAAATGGCAGTAATGATATATAGTTGTGTTTCAAAAATGGTTTGTGGCATCACAATAATCTGTTTGAGACTCTCAAAAACACCATTATCTTCCAATGCAAATTCACCTATTACAAATGCACTAACTTGCATCAATGCTTGATTATCACTGAAATGAAGAAGTGAATCAGACAGCTTTTGCACAGCATGTGGCTGTATGGATGGTGTCTTTGTAATCATCTCGCAAAATGAAGAAATGATATCAGAACTCACATAATTACCACTATCTATTAAAATCTGATGAACTGTATCAAAATTCCATTCAACACTGGGTGCAAACCTTTGAGTAGCAGCAAAAATCTTAGAAATCAGTTCTGATCTAAACTCTGCTTCCGAAAGCTTAATAAAAGACAATATTTCTGGAACTAAAGTCTCAACATTCTTTTCATCAATCAGTGCTGAAATCACATCAAGGGCTCTTCTCCTTATTGAAGGGTCTTTGTGATCCAGACAGTTAACAATCTGTGATTTATATCTCTGAAGTGCCATTGAATCAGCTGAACCTCTAGTAATTGCATTTTCAGAATAAAGAACTCTGGCAAAGGCAGATAATGCAGAATACAACACGTTTGGATCTTTCATTGACAACAACCTACCAACTTGGTTAAATGCTAATCCTCGAAGAGCAGGTTTTTTGCTTACAGCTACAATGGTTTCAACTGCTTGATATAAAATAGCTCTGCCAGTGTTCCTTCTATATTCTGTTGATGAAATAATGGATTGAAGTATTCCCTCAATCTCTTCAGGCCTTTTCTTTAGTAAACATAGTGCTTGCATTGCTTTGATCTGCATGAAAGGATCATTATAAACACCTGATGAAAATTCTCGAGTTGGCCTAGAATTCGATAAAGACTTTAAAATTTTAGTGAATGGAATCGAAAACTGTGACCATGATTTGGTTAATTTTGGTTCAATTTTAATCATTTCTAAAACTAAGTTGATTCCTGCTATAACAACACCATGGGAACTCTGATTCAAAAGAGATTGAACAGAGTTCTTGTAAGATTCACATAAATCAGGATTCTTACGAACAATTGTTAATACAGCCATACCAGCCCGTTTTTGCACCATGGGAAAGCGAGAGCCCATCAATTTTTGTACTTCAGTAGCCACAGAGCGGCAAACTTCAGCGGATCCCAAATTTGCAATAAATGTCAACGCTAAACATTGAATATTTGGATCTACATTCTGTAAATCCTTTAAAAGAGTGTGAGTCACAAGGACAGTTAATTCTGTCGTTTCATCAAGCAATATGGAAGCCCCAATATACCCCACTCGTTTATATGAAAAACGTTCATCAGTCATTAAAGTGATGGTCTCCATTTGACCCCATACAGGATTTTGGCCAAGCATATCAAGAAAAATTAATTTTGACACAATAGAAGGCCGCATTTCAGAATCGCATTTACGAAGATATGCTCTAATCTGTGCTTGCTCAGTAGCAATAATAAATCTCTCCTGTTCAATGGAATCTGCCATTCTTACCGAGCTGATGAAATCATTTAAGGGCTGCGTCATTTAACTTGAAGCGGTTTGCGGTTATTTTACATGTTGTAAAGTTAGAACAGTTTACGATGTAAAGTTTGTCAAGTTTTACCTTTGTTTTTCTAAGAATAATTTTGATAATGTGAAGAAAATGTATTCTCTCATGAATTGGTTCACTTTCGAACAGAACAGAGTTATTCTTATTCTATATGGACCGATTTACCCTAGAATTTGACCAAAGAGTTACATTCTCTGTGTTTTCCAAACTGAAGTCGCTTTGAGTATATTAAATCAGTATTTTATTCGGATTTGAATTCAAGAACAAATCAAAAAAAACAAGACATATTTATTGACTTAAAAACACCATGAGTTGTAATTAGAACTCATTATTAGAAATTATGTTGATTGATTATTCGTACATTGTTGAAATAACTGAGAAGACCAATAACTATGGAATAATTGCCAATTAAGCCCGGAGAGTGGTTCCTAATCGGTTAATTCCATAGGGAAGTTAATTGGGGCTTTTCATAAAACCGAAGGGATCATTTAATGGTTTATAAAAATCCCAATGAATTCGATTTGTTTTTTGTTTTTTTGATTCATTAGCCAGATATTCAGCAACGCAAGGTAAACCATATTCATTAGCCCAATTATAAGGAGTATTCTCAAATATTAAAACTCTAACAAAACATCTCTTGCCATGATTTCAGCTTTATGATTAACTAGATATTCAACAATCCTCAAATCACCAATAGCAGCACAGTGAAGAGGAGTCATATTAAATATAAAAACTCAACCCATTTATTTTTTGCATTGATATCCGCTTTTTGATCAACCAGATATTCAACAATAACAGGATGATATTTATCAGCAGCATAATGAAGAGGAGTCATGCCTTCATTATCTTTTGCATTTATATCAGCTCTTTGATTAACTAGATATTCAACAACACTAAGATGACCATTTTGAGCAGCATAATGAAGAGGAGTCTGATTATTTTTATCTTTTGCATTTATATCAGCTTTTTGATTAACTAGATATTCAACAACACTAAGATGACCATTCTCTGCAGCTAAATGAAGAGGAGTACAATCATTAACTTTATTTGCATTTATATCAGCTTTTTGATTAATCAGATATTGAACAACACTAAGATGACCATTCTCAGCAGCATAATGAAGAGGAGTCCCAGATGGGTATCCATTTGATTGAGCATTTATATCAGCTTTTTGATTAATTAGATATTCAACAACACTCAGATGGCCATTTCTAGCAGCTAAATGAAGAGGAGTCCAATCATCTTTATCTTTTTCATTTATATCAGCTTTTTGATTAATCAGATATTGAACAACACTAAGATGACCATTCTCAGCAGCACAATTAAGAGCAATTCTAGACGGAAATTTAATTGTATCTATTTCTGTATTGTTTTCAATCATGAAGCCAATCAATAGAATGTGAAAAAACTCGGATGCTCTGTATAGATGTTCAGGAGTATATAACTGTTGTCCTTTACATAAATGGTATAGATCTAAATAACCATTACAAATAACCATAGATGCAACATTTTCAGTAATTTGGAATCCATTCAATAATAAAAATTTAAAACATTTGATTGAACCAAACAAACCCGAAAATGATAAAAAGCCTAGAATAGTTGGATATTTTGCCCATTCAAATGGACTCCAATTGATTTTCCTGTTCAAAATGCCGATATTCATTAAACAATCAATATCATCGTATTTAAGACAATACTCAATACTTGAAGGGGGAAAACCATACTCGATAACTTGATCAAGGAAGTCCTGATTCTCATATAATGTTTCATCAAAATTATAAGGTTTTTCCTTCTCTTGAATAAAACAAGCGAAATTTTGAATCGCTTTCCTAAAATAATAACATGTCAGAAATGAGTCTTCATTTCTGATATATGGCTCCACTTCTTCAAATACAATAGCTCCTCTCTTATGCAATTGATATATTAAAACGGGACAATGATTAGTTTTCTCTAATAGTTTTCGATGACAATCAGCGATCTGGCAATACTCAACAGATAATCTCACAGCTTTTTCGAGTTGATGAGGACGAATCTTTGGTAACATAACAATTCGATCAACAAAAAACTCTATATCATTAATAACAATTTCATTTCCATCCCCGAAAAGGAAGTTCTCAAAAGCAGTCTTTTCTTCCATCAAAAAATAATAATTTTTATCGATAATATTTTTGTTTGCTGGTGTGCAATGATGATGGAGGCAAGATTCAAAACCTATAATACCTATAAGCATGATTCTTTGCACTGTTTGTATAATCAACTTTTGGATTCCTATTTTTTGGGTGTTTTAATGTTAAGTTTGTGATGAACAAAAACACATAAACCAACTAATTTATCAGTTTTGGGGTTCTGTCCCTGGTGTGGATATAGAGAAGAAAATTCACAATACCATTTGATAACCATTTTTCGTGCCAATTTTGTCTTCATAAGTCATGATTGGTTCCATATTGTTGAGAGAATGGAGAAAATGATGAAAAAATAGCACATGATTCATAGAGACAATCAAAGAATATCAAAAACTTCAGATTTTTTTACACTGATAAAAGGGTCACTTCATTATAAATGCTAATGCAGAATAAGATTAGTTTACTGGATTCCATCTCAAATTTCAACTAAACTCTCTTCTTAAAGCTTTATACCTTTGCTTATGGTAAGTGACAATTGTTCATATTTTCTTATATGTACAATATATTAACGACGATTACTATTGGATTTGCTCATGAGATGGCACTTATTCACCAAAATCAATTGATACAACGAGATCTTGGGCACTATCACATACCAATTGGCCCTACCGCTGTTGGAATAGTTTTTCTATTCAATGTGAAGAAAATTAGTGGTCTTGCAGTATGAGAAGGTACATTGAACCTTATTGATACCTTTAAAACTCCTTACCGCCTGTTTAATACAGATGCCATTTGTTATGAGGCAGATAATCCAATTCAACTTTGTGGATCAATCCCACTTGTTATTACACACTCGCAAACTGTGTTTTGTGGCTTATTTTGGTTAAATCCAACTGATACATTTATTGATATTTTATCAAATGAAGGGTCTCAGAATCTAAGGGTGCTAAGTGAAGGAGGATATCTCGATTTTGTTGTATTTTTGTCTAATCCCAAAGGTATTGTTGATCAATTCACACAACTTACTGGAAGACCCTCAATGCCTCCCATTTTTTCACTGGGATGCCATCAATCTAGATGGAGTTATTAATCACAAAATGAGGTTGATATGGTAATCAGAGGACTTAATGAAGCAAAAATCCCTTTTGATTCGATTTGCAAGTTCTTTTCGTCTATGGCGATCCTCAGCTTCCTCATAACTCTGATCATCGTCAGAACAATGAAGCAAGAAGGAACAAATATCTTGTTTCTCTTTCTACTGGTGATGCTTGGCCTGGAAAATGTGCATTTACTGATTTTTTGAACCCATCATGTCGCTACAATATGGCATCATGGGAGCAATTATCCGCGCCATTTTTTAAACAGCACCATTTTTCTTGAGGAATTCAACAAGACTAAGATGACCATTATTAGCAGCTAAAAATAGAGGAGTCCGATTAAATATTAAAACTCAACACTTGTAGATTTTGCATTTATATCAGCTTTTTGATTAACTAGATATTCAACAACACTAAGATGTCCATATTGAGCAGCTAAATGAAGAGGAGTCGAACCATCATTATCTTTTACATTTATATCAGCTTTTTGATTAACTAGATATTCAACAACACTCAAATGACCATTAATAGCAGCCCAATGAAGAGGAGTCCTATCATCATTGGTTTTTGCATTTATATCAGCTTTTTGATTAACTAAATATTCAACAACACTAAGATTTCCAGAACAAGATGAACTATGAAGTGGTGTAGCTAAAAATATTAAGTATCAACAATTTCAGACTTACATTCAATGTTTGCATTTTGGTTCACTAAATATTCAACAACCAAAAGATGACCATATCTTGCTGCAAAATGAAGGGGAGTTGTATTTTTCATATGCCAACTATCATTCTCATTCGGATACTTATCTAATTGATAGCTTTCATTAATATTTGATCCATTTGCTAAAAGATAAATAATGCTTGTAAGTTTCCCTTTTGCAGCTGCTTCAAAGATAATTCCTTCGAAATCTGGCGCTTTTGTCGATTTCCATTTTCCAATTCTTTCATATTCTTCTTTTTGTTTCCTTTCTTCCTCTTCCTTCTTCTTTCGCTCTTGTTCTTCTCTAAGTCGCTTTTCCTCCTCCTCTTTCTTTTTCCTATCCATTTCTTGCTGATATTTCTCTAATTCAATTAGCCTTTTCATGAGTTCTTCGATTCTATGTTGATTTTCTGTTTCTTTTCGATTCATTTTCTGATTAAGTTCTTCGATTCTCTGTTGATCAGCTGCCTTTTCTTTTTTCATCTGCTGATGAAGTTCTTCATTTCTCTTTTTATCTTCATTCTTTTCTATTTTCAGATCATTAATAATTGCCTTCATTTCTTGATTATCGTGTTTCAAATCTTCAAATTGCTCGGAGAATTCCTTTAGATGATTGCTGTTGAGAGAGAAGAAATCATCTGTGCTATTCTCAGAGAAAACTCTGAGGAATTGGTTAAGTTCTTTGATGCTATTTGCTGGTTGGAATTTGATTTTAGACAAAAAAACGGATGCACTAGAACCATGAAATGCGACACAAGACTCGAAAAATGGCTGAAGAAGAGAAATTGGGAATACTGTTTCGGTTTTTTGGAAAACTCGACTTAAAACGGTAAGACAAACATGGCCAAAATCAGATAACAATAAGTAAGACTCAAGGTTTTCAATAATAACATGTTCAAAAAATGAAAAATCAAATGATTCTTCATCTTGCTTGCGGAGAATAAGCGATAGAATCGATTCAGCTGATCTCTCATTAATCAATGCACATAGTGATGAGCATCCAAGAAAACGACTAAGCTCAAGAACTTCATCTACATCTCCTAATTCTGGTTGGCGAATTCGACAATGAAGAAGATCGAGGAAAACTTCAATTTTTTTCGCTGAACACTTTTGCTCAATATTGAATATCTCATGTGGATTACTATGACAAAAATCTTGAAATGCTGAACTGTGGAAGTAAAAACACCCAATATTAACAGGATACAATACGTTATTATGTGAAATATAATAATTATTTTTTCCGGATTGGATTCGAAACCGATACGAATCAAAAACAAGATCATGACATTCCCATTCTTTGAGAAGCTCAAAAACCTCAATTTGATCTTCAAAAACAGTAGGAACTTTCCCTGTTTGCAAAAAAGAAAAAAACTGTCGTACATATTTGTGACTTGACTTCGTTTGAAAATCTACTTTAGTTTCCCCAAAATACTCTCGATGATACCTATTTATAACAATTTGCTCGTTTTGGAGAACAAAATCCTCATTTTCGTGTTTAAAAACAACAAATGACCTTGTGCTGTCCATATAAATGTCTATTTGACTTAGAATTTACAAAAAGTGTTTTCAATTTAGAAATTGTTACAAATGCCATTGTTCCTCTTGAAGGATAGAAGAAGATGGAATTTGACAAAAATATATTTTTCTGGTGATGTTTTGGAAACCGCAAAAGATGAATAATTCACTAACATAATTGTTCTCAAAGAAATGTGAAATGTAAGGGTCTTTTAAATAATGACTGCTTGAAAATGGTCATCTTATGTGTTGTTGAATATCTAGTTAATCAAAAAACAGATATATAAATACAAAAAATGATAGTGTTGAGTTTATTAAAAATGTAATGTCGATATGGAGATTGTCAAATCTGATTTGAATTTATAGGTTTTATTCAAATTCCTTAGATTGATCTTTAGAGTTGATTTAAGATATTGTTTTGAACCGATAAACCGAGAGATCAATTAGAAATCTAATTTTAGAGATGATTTATCGTGATGAAGTGTGTTAGATAAATAAATGTGGAATGTATTTGTTTTGGAGTCTCAAATGATATAATAAGATTTCGACAAATAATGATCAATTGATATTATAGAAATTTGGAGAATCAGATGAGTATGTTTTCGTTGCTTTGTAGAAGAAAGTGATTAAAAATGTGTATTTTGTGGTTGTTCATTTGGACAAAACAAACCCGCTGCAGCCATATAAATATCTCCAATGAGCTTGATTTTCGTTATCATTGAGTATTTGGCACAAATTGAATCAAATGTTGAGAAAATAATGGACAAATTCTCCATTATTTTAGATGGAGTTAATGTGGAAGAATAGTCACTGAACATTACAATTCTAGTATAAATCACTGTGGCAGAAGGAACAGAGAAAGATATATCAAGTTCACCTTGATTAAGTCTCATAACAATATCTCTGGGGAGAATCTGATATAATAAATGTTCGCTCTGCTTTTTGGCATTTTCAGCATCTTCTCTTTGTTTTGCAAAACCGTTTCATCTCTGATAACAACAACAAATGATGATGAAATGTTGGAATTGTTTTCGGATGATCCAATCAGCACAGCGTGACACTGAATTTTGTGTTCGTCGTCAGCAATTCCATGAACAGAGCAGTCAAAAGTTAAGCTGCATTCACCATTTCTCATCAAATCTATATGGGGGCATAATTCTGTTGATGTGTTTTCCGGAAGCAATGTTAAAAGTGATTGACCAAGAAGCTGTTCTGGCTTATAGCCAAAAAAACCCGAGACTGCCGTATTAACAATTTCAATAGATCCTGCACGAGATATACATACAATGACATCACGTGACATGTGTATAACAGACATTGAGGTTGTCATTTTATCAAGGTTCTTCTCAGATGTTCTTTCCAGAACTGCATCCAATAAAGAGCTGTTTGAAACCACGAAATGGGGTGGGAGCATTCTGATCAGTTGAAGGGATCCTTGATATGCCACATCAATTCTCTGAACTAAACTCCAAAACAACAAAAATCCTACTAAAACTATGGCAATTCCAGAGATAACCATTAATGATAATGACTCTTTGTAGCTTGAGATCTTTGATATCCCATTATCAACAAAAATTTGTGATGATTTTTGCATATTATCAATTAGGTGAACATTCATAAGATGAAACAAATCAGAAAACCGAGATCCTGCTTCGATATTATCGGATGAAATAACGCTCAATGTATCTCTTGTCATCGCATCAAATAGAGTTATTCCTCTATCTATTGAAACACATTGATATGTGCTATGGAGAGAACCAGAAAACGAATGATTGCATTTCAAACAATTGTCATCAATATTAATGGAGTCAAATACGGTATTGCATCCGGTAAAAGCGGGTGATTTAGCCTATTATTTGCATCTAATAAAAGAGAAACATAATTCAAAGAAAAAATTTGTCCTCGGATGAATTCAGATAACCAATATGGATTCCTTTATCAATTTCAAGAGCAAAAGCAGAATATGCGAATGCCTCGATTAAATAACTTTGACGAGATATGGAAAGTCTAAACCAAAAGTTAGATTAATAATGATCCTCATCGCAATAATCGGTAAGCTTGAAATTGATAAAAATAGAACTACAACTAAAACTACCGGAAAAAATTGTTATGTATAAGTATGCTCTCGATGTGGTCTTGGTTTTGGAAGAAATTGTCACCCTTTCACATCCTTCATCCGATGAATAGTCCCTTCTCAAAGGTTTAGTGGCTTCAATTTAAGTCTGATCATCGACTACGGTCATCATAGACAGCATAACCTGGAGTCTAGAAAAGGATTTATACATAAATACTAACAAAAATGGCTCAGTTTGCAAGAAGAAAAAAAACACAGTGGAATAATCATATTTGTGTTTGTTGTATCAAAAGTGGTTCTTAAAGAGTTTTGGTAGTCATCCTTACTATCCCTAACCATATCAAAAGCACTGTACATTGATTGATAATTGCTAATTATCTCACACATTTCTTGAGACTCATTCCATAGATGAATATTTTGGAAGTACTAAGATAAGAAAAATGGTTGGAAGAAGCAGAGCAACTATTAGCACATATCATTCTGAGAGATGAATTAGAAGAGTAGGAGAATATTGCTCCACCTCTCTCAGAACAATAACTGTTGTAGAACATTGAGTAATTGATGTTCATTAAGTTAGAACTAACAGTAACATATATTACACCACCACTTCCAGAGTATGATGAAGATCTTGAGAAGAAACAATTTGAAATATTGATATTCTTATCAACATAAGGCCTTCCTTGGCCTATACTTTCACTTTCACATCCCAAACCAGCATTGTTAATAATCTCATAATCATTCAACCACAATACAAAATAGGATATATTCTATCTTCTTCCTTCTTTATTCTCTCTGATCTCTGATCTCTTTCTTCATATACAATTTTAATATATTATTAATACTTCTTTTACACAATCACAATTGAAATGAAGATTGGATACATATACATATCACTCTTTCTTTTCGCTAAATCACTTGATAACATCCTCATTTCACATTCTGAATCATATGTTCTTCCTACTGTTTCTCTTAGAGTTTCTTTCAGAGTTTCTTCTAATGATCTCTGAATGAGAGTGTTGTTTGAGAAAGTGCAGTGTGTGCTTATGAATGAGGATGGAGAATGGATATGAATACCAGAAACATACTCAGCATTGTTCATTGAACTGTTTGTGTTGTCAACTCTCTGATTACCTTTGTATAACTCAACAGCATAATATCCAGATGTAGTATGAGAGCAATTTGATACTGATAGATACTCCACTTGATTCATCTGAGAAGCCCAAAGATAAGCAAAATGTCCTTCATAAGAAGCAGAGCAACTATTAGCACATATCATTCTGAGACATGAATTAGAAGATGAGAAGTATATTGCTCCTCCTTCTCCAGAACTAACACAGTTATAGAACATTGAGTAATTGATGTTCATTGAACAAGAACTAGCATCAACATATATTACACCACCCTCTCCCGAGTATGATAAATATCTTGAGAAGAAACAGTTCGAAATACTGATGTTCTTTTGAGAATAAGACCTTCCTTGATCTATACTTTCGTTTTCACAGCCCAAACCAGCATCGCAAATAATCTCATGATCATTCAACCTGAACGACAATAGAGGCACAATCATTCACATAAGACCTTCCTTGATCTATACTTTCATTTTCACATCCCAAACCAACATTGCAAATAATCTCATTATCATTCAACCACAATAGAGGCACAATCGGGTAATTTTTGGGATTTTTCAAAAACTTGGCTACTTCTTTTAATAGTGATGATTGTTGTTTTCTCTTATATAGTTTTTCAAAAAAGGCAATATTTATAATAAATAATAATAAAAAAATCGACAAATAAGATAATATTTTGGAAAACCGGAAAATTCGAGTGTTTTGGATTCCATTTAACCCAAAATAGAGTATTTTCCTAATATATCCTAATAAATATTGAATATTAGATATGCTCATATTAAAAATGAAGATGACCCAGATAGAATTTCCTAAACATATATATGGTACAGAGTTTAAAAATAATGTCTTAAATAAAAATCCCATACAATATAATATTCCATAATATGTTTGTTCTTTGGGTTTTTGGGACTCATATGAGTTCAATATTTGTAAGATAGAGTCACTAATACTGATTTTTATAATTGAACAAAAGTCTCTTATAAGTGGTATCATTTAATGGATGCATTTTAAACAAAGTGCTCATTTCACAATAGAATACATCGCTGATAAAAAATTTGGGTTGTGAAGAAACTGTTAATATTTTGAATGATTAGATAACCTGGCAAGGCGAAATGATTGGATATAGAAGTTGACAGTCTGTGAAAGTATCCACAGGTATCACCGGCCGCCAAGGAGACAACGGGCAGTGTCTAGTTTTTGATCCGATGGATCAGGCACAGCAGGGCATGAGAGGGTGTCTTTAAGTACCTTGGCAATTGTAGTTTACTTAACATGGTTGATTGTGAGGTGTGTTCATAGCAAACACCAGCGCATCTCTTGGAATTTGAAGAGTGATTTTCTTTTGGGAAACATATTTCCTGGGCTTCGGTTGAGTATGATATGTATATTTATGTATAAATATAAGCTCCTGAGTTGAACTAATGTATTTGATAAAATAGCTTGTAATGAATCAACAATTGTTACATTTAATATACAAAAGAATCTGCGCAAAGATAAAGAAGAACTTTAAAAATAGTCCATACATCAACTCCTAATGAAACCATTATGCAATAAAAGTCATCAATTTGTTCTCTAACTTTGGAAGTATGAATAAGAATTTCAGCTTCAAATCCATTATTTATATTGATGCTATTGACTTTTCCAGATGGATGCATCGAAGAAAGCTCAATCAACAGATCTGACGGTACTAAACTGGCATTATTCATCCAGTTTATAAGGCTTGTTAAAAAAGAAGCATTAAATTCATATCTAAACTGATTTAAAGCGCTTTGTCTTGACTGAAAACAAATAATAATACTGATTAAGCTATTATGGCTAAAACTGTCCATAGAGCCGAAAATTTCAGTCTTTGGCTTTCTAAAGAGGTTTTTCATTGCAAAGTTCTCTGAAATGCCAAGTGAGTACGATGAGAACTAAAGAATAGAAGAGGTAGTTGTTCCTCAAGCTCAATATCTAACTCTCCATGAATAGTTCCGGTACTGATTGGGAATGGTTGGTTGTATTGTTAGAACTTCCATTTCCTTGGCTTCTAATAATAAATGAACCAAGCAAATCCAAGATATGTCTTTTGATATATTTTGGATAACATCTTACAAAGGACCAAAATGATGTATCGATAAAAAAATTCGAACAATGCTCGATTAGTCTGGCTCTTTGTTTTTGGATCGATACAGCAGAAAAATCAGTCGCGCATTCGGAAAATTATTAAGATATTTAAGAATTGCCTCTCTAAACATTGATACACCAAGTTCGGTAATCCTCGAATTTCATAGTGATGAAATATCATTTCCGGATTTATCAGTTGGTATCAATAAGCGAATGTTATTCTTTATAATGAATAGGTAGTCAATGTCTAATACAAATCCCAGCCATGGATGGAAACGAGCGAAACCAGTTATAGATTCCTGCAATCTTAAGAAGTTTGATATCAAACTCTTTATGATTTGAAAACACTGGTGCTGCTACATACAACTTTGCCCTTAATGTTTATTTTGTTGATTAAAACTATTCTTTCATGTTCATCTCAACTCATCATTGCAAAACTGCTCTGACTCCATGTCAAAATCCTCCTGGCCGGAATTATAATAAGTATTATTTAGATTTTCAGGTTAAAAAAATAAAATCAGTTTTATGATCTGACTATAAAAGAGAAAAAGAGCTGAATTTCTCAATTATATTGTTCAAGCTTTCCGATTTCTGAGAGCTTTTATTGTTGAAAAATCAAGAATTATCCCCGTGAATTTCAATTGTCTGATTATATGAAATATCAATTTAAATTTTCTTTGGCTAAAGATAGAATCCTACAGTATTATTGAAGACTTTTCAAATTTGAGAATTAATCGACATTTATCAAAAACCTATTTTTCTTACAAATATTCGAATAAAATATGAGTATTCTATGAAATGTGATGGATATTCATTTAATGTTTGTTATTCTCTTAGCATATAGACAATGTTTATTTCGACATTATCTGAGAACAGGATTTTCGGATTATTTCGGAAGTACTCCTGCTAAAGTGATTTCAGAAGAAACACTTACTCATCCAGCATTGGAGAGTTATCATATGGTGAATAATGTTTATATTGACTATTTTTTCATAACTCCCGTTTCTTATTGTACCCCTGGGGCTATTACAATGATGGTAGAGAGCTGTATGTTTTATAATTGTTCCTCTGGACACTGTGGAGGAGCAGTGTTTTTTGAATGCACAAATGGTCAATGTGCAGTAGTTTCAACATGTTTTTCACGGTGCTACGTCGATGGTGTTAACGATGGACAAAGTGTGTACTTGTATTCGGGCTCAACATCAAAAAATTTGATAGAATTTGTTTCGACATATCAATGCTCTCCTGATACTCTTTTGTTAAGAAGGTCTAGTATTTTCACAAAGCACGGAGCGCAAACAATAAAGAGTATCAATTCATCATGGAACATTGCCGAAATATACTCTTGTATCTATTGTTATAACCCAACATCATTAAATATTAGCTTCTCAACATTCTTCAAAAACACTGCAATTGACTATTCAGCAATTTACATTTATTATGGAGCCACCCCTTTGATGATGTATTGTAATTTCATTGGTAATAATTCTCCTTCTTCGACATTATATGGATGTATTCACAGGCAGGTTGGATCGACTATTTTTTATATTTCATATTCCATTTTTCAAGAAAATCTAAATATCCTGTTCTCATCTACCGCTGTATATATATCGGTAACAAACTCATGGATCCAGCACCAAGGAACCCGTAATTCCGGTTCATTCACACCTGCATCTTCAACAACATCGACATTAACCCAGACAATGAATTTGAGCCACATCAGAACATTCTATTGCCATCCAGATCAAGTAAATCAAATGGAATTCACACAATGCCCCACTTTACCTGACCCACCGACCGCTTGCCAAATAACTGACCAAGGTTCTACAATAGTAATACAATCACTACTCTCATCTTTAATCATGATTACCAAACTATCTTTTACTTCTTTGAGTTACTAATAGTAAAGCAGGTTAATACATTGATTATTTGTATAAAAAGATGAATGCATTCTTGGCAAAAAATACACGCTTTACTAATTTCGATTCGGCTGTGTTCCTAAATATTTCTACAGATGACAATGATATGGGAAAAAAGAAGGTGGGAGAATATATTATTGTGTTTTGATATTTTGATAAATATATCCTCAGTAAGCTGCAAAGGAAACATTGTGAGTAACTACTTTTTCAAATATGAAATGTAGATCAAGAAGATACATTATGAGCTTGGATTAGCTTTTTGATTCACTGGATGGCCATTAAACATGCCAGGGCGAATATTCAATAAAATCTTAGAGTTGCCATTATTTTGCATTGATATTTGGGATTTAAAAAACAGTATTAAATGATTGCCTTTGTATTGAATAACACATCATGTTAATAGATACCATTCTAAATTTAATGAATTCAATATACTTAGTTTTCATGAAACAATTTATTCGATAAATAGTTATTTGAATTCTTTCAAAATAGGTTGTGTTCATAGGGAGACATTAATATTTGAATAATGATGAGGAGTCAATCAAAAAAAACTTAAATTAAATATACTTTGATTAGAAATGCAAATTTTTTATTCCAAGAGAATGTTACCTTCTTTCATTTGTTAATAAAAACACATGAAATAAAACTGTTATTACTAGATTTGGATAAAAATACTCGAGTTTGCTCGATCATAACTATTCCAAAGCTCGAATATTGCTCCAGAGTCCTTAATGAAGTTGTTAATATTAATTCCAATCTGTTCTTTTAAAATAGTTTTATGTGCCAGTGATTGTTTTACTTACTTTCTTGAATGTCTTCTTCTTCTTGATTGATTGTTTAGACAATCAACACGACAAAAACAACCATAGTGAATGGCATAATGTTGAGGAGTATGCTCAAATCAATAAACACAACCCATCTATGTCTTTTGCATTAATATCAGCCTGGTGATGAACAAGATATTCGATAACACTAAGATTACCTTTTCTGGCAGCTAGATGAAGAGGAGTTTGATTATTTAATAAAAAAAAATATTATTATCTTTGGCATTTATCTCTAAATTCAGATTAACTAGATATTCAACAACTTGAAGATCCCCATTACTAGCGGCAAAATGAAGAGAAGTCCAATCATATTTTTAAACTTAAAACAATTATCTTTTGCATTTATATCTAGCTGCTGATTAACAAGAAATTCTAGAACACAAAGATGGCCATTGTATGCAGCGCAATGAAAAAGAGTCTCACCATATGTTTGAAAAAAACTCTTATTGTTTTCGCATTTTTATCAACTTTTTGTTTAAACAAATATTTAACAATGTCTAGATGACCATTTCGAGCAGCACAATGAAGAGGAGTTTCATCAAACCAAAAAACTCAACATTACCATCTTTTGCATTTATATCAGCTTGGTTGTTAACAAGAAATTCAACTACATTAAGATGACCTTTTGAAGAAGCATTATGAAGAGGAGTTTTTGCAAATATAGAAACTCTACAAAGCAATCTTCTGCAGTGATTTCAGCTTTTTTATTGACTAGATATTCAACAACACTTAGATGACCTTTTGAAGCCGCCTTATGAAGAGGTGTTTTTTCAACAATTCCAACAAAACTTTACCGGATTTTTCATTTACATCGACATTTTTATTTACAAGGAATTCAACAACACAAAGATGTCCTTTTGCAGCGGCATAATGAAGTGGAGTCTTTTTAAAAAAAGCTCATAAAAATAATGACAATTGGCACAGATCTCAGCTTTGTGATTAACTAGTAACTTAACGACTTCAATATGGCCAAATTGAGCTGCCCTATGAAGAGGAGTATCTCCAAGAAATCATAATCAACACACAAATCTTTTGCGTTTATATCAGCATATTTATTTATCAGAAAATCAACCACACTAAGATGGCCTTTGAAAGAAGATAAATGTAGAGGAGTCATCCTAAATTCAATAACATCGCCAAAAAATCAATTATATATATACAAGCTCCATGACTTAATAGATATTCTACAACACAAAGATGACCATTTAATGCTGCCAAATGAAGAGGAGTTTGGTCAAATGTGCAATTGTTGTGCTTTCATTTTTTCCATTAATATCAGCTTTATGATTGATCAGATATTCAATAACTCTAATATGAGCAAATCTAGACGCTTCATGGATAAAAGAAAAGCATTCAAAGTTAAAATTTGAAATATAATTAAATAGTTCTTTTGATCCACTACATACAATCCCACGAGCCACATGCTCATTTATATCTAAAACAGTTTTTAATAAAACCTTGAAACATTTAAGTGAACCATAGAAACTACAGAATGATAATAAATCCAGTGATTTAGGTTCCTCTGACCATTCAAATGGATTCCATCTACAAGTTTTCAAATTTGGATTTTTCATTAGCAATTTGTCAATTTCTTCAAATTGATCATATTTTAAACAAAACTCCATTGATGATTTATGAAATCCAAATTGAATTAGAAAATCTAGCTCTTTTTCATTCCAATAGTTTTGTGAATTTCGATCATCGCTAAAACCAGAATAATCTAACTCTATTGTATCTTTGAAAAATAAATAAAGAAATTTTTTCTTATGAAACTCAAGGGCACTTTTTATCTCATCCATACTGAAACTCTTAATTCTATGAAGCCTTTGAATGAGAGTAGGAGAGACAGTAAACACCTGTTCCAGAACTTTATTTCGGAAGGTATCATCTTTAAGATATGGCACACAAAACAAAACAAAGCTGTCTAAATGGAGAGGTCGTAGTTTTGGATATATGCCAAATAAACTAACCAAAAAGCCCTTATCCTGGATATCTATGTATTCGAATACTGGAGGATTATCATAAAGCTTCTTTTCAACATCAATTTGCTCTTTAAATGTTGCATTAAGCCAAGGGTACATTGACCAAATGAATAAATTGGCAAATGTAAAACATTGTAAAGTGAGTTGATTTACTGATTGTCAGAACCAGTTATTCTCATGATTTCAGAATAATATTGGTTTCTTTATATTAAATCAAGATCCAAAATGTTAATTTGCCCAAGAAATAGGTTTTATGATGATAGATAGGAAGGAATTCTCAACACAACATCTCCTTGTCCCTGCTGTCTTATGGAATCAAAACAGCATTATTGCATTCACCATACATAATTGGAAAGTTCATCTATCATTTCTTTAGGTTTGCTTGTGAATTATGGTGATTTATTTTCAAGATTGTTACCTGCTAACCTCTAAATGAATGTACAGTTTCCATTTAGCCAATCGACTTCCTCTACTGACCTATTATTCTTGATAATAAAATATCGCTTGATAAGATTTATAATTAATCAGCTTGGGCTCAATTACCTAAGCAATTACATAATCTAAGTCAATCACAAAAATTGTACGTTTAGAATTAATATGAGTGAGGAGATTTCTACCGAAAACTCAGCTTCTGGGCCATCATCAAGCGAAGCAGAGGAGTATGAAGTCGAAAAAGTACTTTCTCATCGATGGATAAATGGAAAGATACAGTATTTGTTGAAATGGGTTGGATTATCAGAATTTGATAAATCATGGGAGTACGAAGAGAATATAATGTGTGCTGATCTGATTGCTGATTATATTAGATCCAATATTTCTGCAACATATCATGCAAATAACAAAGATATCTGCTTCAAACCCTTTGAAAAGGGCTCAAATATCACAATAACCGAAGGCAAGAATTATTTTGGGCATATAGTCTACTTTGGTGTTGATGATGCCGGAAACAAAGGTATTCTCACTTCAGAAGAAGCAAAAAAGGATTTCCCTCAGGAGTTACTCACATTCTTAGAGTCCACCATTAATAAAAACGCTGTTTATTAATCATTTCTTAATCTGATCCAGTCGCTCTTGGAATAATTGAACAAGTAGTGGGGTTCGATCGTGTGCCTTAAGTCTATATCTCTGAGCCATTTGTTTCCTATCAATGCTCACTTCTGGATGCTGAGATTCATATTTCAACACTGCAGGTGAATATTTCAAACCTAATGTTTCCAAGAATTCTAAAACCATCATATATTCATCTCTGGAATCGCCGCTTAAACTCACTCCTCTATATTCTTGAATCGAGGCAATCGAGCTTTCAACCTCTTTTGAGGCCCTGTGCATTGCTTGAGCTTCAACTTCAGATAATACTGACTCTTTTAACTCGTCCTCATCAACAAGCGCTTGTATTTCTCGTGGTAAATCTGAGCGGGTAACATCCACATACCTATTCATTTCAGTTTATTTTCTGATAAACCGTTAACGATTAATAAACTGATATTTATTTAAGCACAAAAGTATATAGGGGGAGCAGGTTGCTGTCCCATTGTTTCTGCTCGAAAGAATCTATCAGGGTAAGTCCGGCTTCCTTGAAGAGATCGATGTAATGTTTGTAAACTCGGTTTACACTATTATCGGTTACCCTAAACTGGGCCTGAGATTTTGATGCCCGTTTATTTCTGTGAGCTACATTATCTTTGATGATAATTAGTCCCTTATTTGACATGTGAGATTTGATTCTGCTCAGTAGTGCGAGAGCATCTTTGTCTGTTAAGTATAGCAGAGCCCACTGGATCCAGAATAGATCATATGTTTTTTCAGGAGTCCACGATTGCAAGCCGATATTATATGTAGTCGCAGGGCAAACACCATCTAAAGACTGCTTTGCAACTAAGAGAAATTCATTTATCGGATCGACTAAATCAATTTCCTTGAAGTATTTAGAAAGAACGTTTTTTGATACTCTTCCGATACCACAGCCGCAGTCTACTGCATTGAAATCACCAAGATCTCCTTTTTTCTGGTAATTTCGAATGATCTCATTGCTTGTTTTTAGATCACTGGCACTCATTTCTGGAAAACCATCAAGCATACCCGAAACTGATGGTTCGTGATTTTTCCAATACTCCTCACTTATTTTGTACCAGTTTTCACTGTATTGATCATATACATCATCAGGATTAACAATATCGGTGTTATCGTCAGAATCCATGATAGTGTCACTTTTGTCATCATACCTATCTTGGGTTAGTGATGTTGGAACCAAGTAACTTGCGTTTTTTCAACAATTTGTATTTAAAAGAGAAGTATATAACCGAGCAAAATGATAGTGAGAAGCTCCACATGATCAACTATTAACACATAATCTATTGAAACATGAATTTACTGATTAGAAATAATATGCTCCTCATTCTTAAAAACAAGCAGGTATAATACATTGATCAAGAACCAGCATTAACATTGATTAGATCACCATCACCAGCGCAAGATAAACATTTTGAGAAAAAAAAAGAGGAATAATTGGGTAGTTTGATCAAAGATTATTATATGTAAATCCACGGAGAATGGGTTTCAATCACTCTAAATCAAGAAGATGTTCTAATCTCGACATATTTATAGAAGCATATCTAAATCTAGATATTAAAATAGGATTTTACACAGATTGAGCAAATCCAAAGAATTCAACACGGTGTAAACTGAAATGATCTTGGTTGAACCAATTCTTACTAGTATTTGTGATTCTTATGTATCTGTAATACTTGTTATTAGGTTGAACTCGAAAGTTCTTTTGAGAACTAGGATCATCAAAACCACTATTACTGTTCTGGAAATCAGTAGTATCTACTTTGTTATCAATTATCTCGAAAGTTGATCCATCTGTTGATCCCTCAACTTTCCATGACTTGACTCTTTCTCTTCCATTCATAGAGTAGGATGTAATAGATACCTTTCTTTGTTTGAAATCAAACTGAATCCATGAATTGGGGAGATTTTGGCTGACCCAAGCACTACTATCATTTTTCTTCAAAACATTTGTCGGAACATTAGAATTATAGATGCTAGATGCTGTTACATCAACATCACCAGATTCAGCCATGTTCCTACCAAGTTTCTTAGATAAACCATCAAATATACCAGAAAACAGTTCTGACCTGAATGGAAACTCTGTTCCTTGGTTGGCTTTCTTAATTTGGGCTAATTGGTCATCTTTGGCTTGAATTTGCATATTTTTTTCGTTAATAGTTGCATCTTTTTCATGAATCTTTTTATTCTGCTCTTCTAATGTTGCTTTTGCAGAATTGATCTCTGATTTCAACTCTCTATTGATATTTTCTTGTTCTTTTAACCTAGCATTCATTTCAGAAATGATTTGCTGAATGCTCTCAGATAATTGCCTGTTTTCTGCTCTTGTGGATTCAAGTTCTCTTTGAAATGATGATAGAACATGATTAGTGTTATTGTAGATATCATTTGTGTCTTCAATAGACATGATATGGAGAAATCTGTTCAGTTCAGAGAGATCTGAAGGCTTTTGATATTTAATGTTATTAAGAAGGATTTTAGCACCAGTTCCATGATGTTTCATACATCCAATCAAGAATTGTTCTAAAGAAGATAAAGAGAAAGTCTGATTAGAATGAGCAAAAATGC
>Ga0074193_1000727_pt1 | contig 49955 bp, 39 predicted proteins | sample EPASupsiteHSE605_FD_64523 | JGI IMG/M metagenome (GOLD analysis project Ga0074193, IMG submission 64523) | Bioremediated contaminated groundwater from EPA Superfund site, New Mexico - Sample HSE6-05 | ecosystem: Environmental > Aquatic > Deep subsurface > Groundwater > Contaminated ...
TTTCATGTTTGCACCTGTCGAGTGAGTTTTTCGGACAGGTGGATATTGCAAATATTTGATAAAAATTTCAATTAATTAACTGTAAAACTAGATCTTTTTTATTGATGGTTTCTCACGGATTCAGGTGTTTATTTTTTAACATACCTCCTGAACAATCCGCATGCTGACGCTTTAGAGATTTCTTGCGCCGAACAAGGCTGTTCCAACTCGAACAAAGGTTGCCCCTTCTTCGATCGCAACCGCGAAATCATTGGACATGCCCATTGAAAGCTCAACATGCGTATTGTCAGCAAAAAGATTGAGAGTGGCAAATCGTTTTGCTAGTTCCCTCAATTCTCTGAAATAGGGGCGACTTTTTTCTGGATCAAGAAAAAAAGGCGGTATTGTCATCAGCCCAAGAACATGAAGGTCGGTTTCTTGGGCAATCTGATGAAGCAGCGTTTCCGCCTCTTCAGGAAGCACACCTGATTTCTGTTTTTCCCTACCGGTATTGATCTGGATGAGAATAGACAGTTTTTTCTTGAGAATCTTCGACTGGTTGTCCAAAGCTTTAGCAATTTTCCATCGGTCTACCGTTTCGATCACATCAAAAAGCTCAACGGCCTGTTTGGCCTTGTTGCTTTGTAAATGGCCTATAAAGTGCCAGGTGATCCCAGGCGGGAAGAATGAAATTTTTTCGGCAGCCTCTTGTAGATAATTTTCTCCAAAAAGCATCTGGCCGTTCTCCATGGCTTGCCGCATCAAATCAACCCCAACCATTTTGCTGACAGCCACCAACTTGATATCTTCAGGGTTTCTGCCAACTTTTTTTGCCGTTTGGGCGATTGCCATGAGAATTTGGGCAAGATTTTCATGAATCATGGCTATCACCAGAAAGATGAAACAGTTGGACAGTATTGGCAGTGGTTATGCGGGCGACCTCGTCAATAGAAATTTGTTTGAGTTCCGCTATTTTTTGCGCTGTGTACAGCATCAGTTTCGGTTCATTGCGTTTACCTCGAAAGGGCACTGGAGCCAGGAACGGTCCGTCGGTTTCCAGAAGCAAGTGCCGGAGGTCGGTGGTGCGAATAACCTCATGGAGAATGTGGGCATTGGTGAAAGTGGCAACCCCTGGGATTGAAATGTAAAACCCCATGTCGATCATTTTTTCGGCCAGCTGTCGGTCGCCCGAAAAACAGTGCATGACCCCTCCCTTGGGAAAAGGACCTGCTGTACGGATCAGATCGCAGACATCCGCATGGGCTTCGCGATCATGAATCACAATCGGTAAATCAAGCTCCTTGGCAAGGTGTAGTTGCTGGGAAAATACCGTGCGTTGCACATCGTGGGGAGCGTAATCTTTCACGTAATCAAGGCCGATTTCACCGTAGCCGACCACCTCCTGATGAGACGCCAGATCGGCCATCTGCTGCAAGGCTTTGGATGTGGCTCGCTGAGCATCGTGGGGATGGAAACCAATGGTCGCGTAAACGTTGGGGTAGCGTCGGCTGAGGGCCACAGCTTCTAAGGAACTGGGATAATCGATGCCAACGGTGATAATGCGTTTGATGCCGTGATTAAAAGCCGATTGGATGACGTTATTCTGGTCAGCTTGGTAGGCATCCATGTCGAGATGGCAATGTGAGTCGATAAGTTCGGCTCGATGATCTGAAAGTTTCGGCAGTGGAAATGCAGCATGCTTCATTGTAATAGTGTGGGAATACTTTGGTGTCGGTGACTGGGTTGAATGTGATCGGGGGACGGTTGCGACCGATGTGTGCTCACCTTCGTGGTAGGTGGCAGGAGGTTTGTATCATAGTGAATGTTTGTTGACATTAAAACCTTTATTTTTTACAACTGGTTATCCTGATTTTATTTTTTTGCTATTTATATTTATGCTGTCGCGCCTTTGTGCAGCACGGTTTGTATTGTGAGGTTGCTGCGTTCTAGCTCAAAAACCGGAGGTGTTTAAGCAATGGCATTGCAAAATCAGATTGTTGTATTGTTTTGCCTGAGCTAGGGAACAGCGAAGAGCGGAGGAGAAATGCAGCCGTTCTTTGAGGATCGTTTTTGCTCTTGGGGCGACTTTCATGTAAGAGGTCGATGTTTTTTCCTAGAATTGGAGGATAGGTCAAATGAAGAAGGGTATTGGAATGAAGTGGTTTGTTTTCCTTGGCATGGCGTTACTCCTCATCACCACCGGCTGCGCTTCAAACAGAAGTGTTATGGGCTCCGACCCCGCCGGTTTACCACAAGCCAGCAATTTTGCAGACGATATTAAAGATATAACTCTGCCTACTGAGCTTGTCTGGGATCGAAAGAACTCAATGGTTATTAAGACCGAGTCATTCCGAGGGGGCATTTTTATCTATAAGGGCAAGGCAGAGCTCATGTCATTGAAAGACTATATGGTTGCCTCCATGCAGGATAATAAATGGCGGCTGGTCGGAGAAACCGCCTCGAAAGATATTATGCTTGCTTTTGTTAAACCCAATAAAACCTGCATGATGGTAATTTCCGAAGGCGTTCTCGGAAAAACAGAACTCACGCTCTATGTCGCTATCGACAAGACCGGTGGCGCAAATGCCAACGCCTTTGATTCCACTTCCCGCTAAGTCTGGTTTCGATGTCTGGACTGCAAGGAAAAAGAATTTTACTTGGCGTCACTGGCTCCATCGCCGCCTATAAAGCGGCGGAGTGGGTTCGATCGCTGGTCAAGGAGGAGGCGCTGGTCACGGTTATCCTGACCGAGGCTGCAGAACGGTTTGTTTCGGCCCTCACTTTTTCCGCCCTGAGTGGCAATCCGGTGCATCGCGACATGTTTGACGAGGCGCCGGATCGAGTCATGGCGCACATCAATCTCTCACGGGAAGCCGACGTCCTCCTCATTGCTCCCGCAACCGCACAGACCATTGCCAAACTCGCTCACGGCATGGCGGACAACCTGCTGGTAACGGTTGCGCTTGCTGCTCGAATTCCAGTGGTCATCTGTCCGGCAATGAATTCTTTCATGCTGGCTCATTCAGCCACATTGGAGAATCTAAGCCGCCTCGAGCAATTTGGGTATCATGTGGTGCAGCCTGGGAGTGGTTGCCTTGCTTGCGGTGAGACGGGGGATGGTCGTTTGGCTGATTGGGATGTCGCCCGAGAGACACTGCTGGCCCTGTTTCAGCCCCAGGATCTCAAGGGCCGCAACATTCTGATTACCGCCGGGCCGACTAGAGAACCACTGGATCCTGCCCGTTTTCTCAGTAACCGATCGAGCGGGAAGATGGGGTTTGCCTTGGCGCGCACGGCTTGGCGTAGAGGAGGGCAGGTGACGCTGGTCGCCGGGCCGGTACATCTACCCGAACCACCCGGCATGGAAGTGATTCGCGTGACAACCGCGGAAGAAATGGCGCAGGTTGTGTTTGAGCGGGCGAATTCCATGGAGATTGTTGTCAAATCTGCGGCGGTGGCCGATTTTAAGCCTGTAGTCTGTGCCGCGCATAAAATCAAAAAGACGCAGCAAGGGTTGCAGCTAGATCTGATTAAAAATATTGATATCCTTTCGAAGTTAGGGAGAAATCGCCTTACGGGGCAAGTTCTGGTTGGCTTTGCGGCTGAAAGCCGCGATCATGCGGGCGAGGGGCAGAGAAAACTTCGGGAAAAAAATCTTGATCTGATAGTGGTTAACGATATCCTCGGGACAGAAACCGGTTTTGACGTGGAAACGAATCAGGTGACCATGATTGACCGGCAGGGGACTACTTCCTTGCCGTTGTTGTCCAAGGAGGCAACCGCCAACCGGATATGGGACAAAGTGGTCCAATTATTGGGCGAGGGTTCCGGCCATATTAATGTCGCGTAAACGAGGATGGGAGAGCAGATGGTATTGCAGATAAGCCGGTCGGAGCAAAAAAGGCGTATCAAAGAGATTGAGCAGCTGGTTTCCGAACTGGTGACCTTGCCGCCGCAGTTCCTCAGAACGGCGCCCGTTTCGGAGGAGTTCAAGCAGATGCTCCTTGCAACCAACACCTTGGAGGGCAGCGTCAGGCAGCGTCAGGTGAAATACCTCACCAAACTGGTGCAGGAGCAGCCTCTAGAAGAACTGTACGCATTGGTTGGCCAGCATCGCGGCAAAACCCTAACAGCACAAAAGCAGTTGCACGCCTTGGAGTTCTATCGTGATGCGCTAGTCAATGAAGCCCTCGAACAACAGCGAATTTGCCGCCAAAACAATGTCGAATGGGAGGAAAACTGGGTAAGCGATACTCTGATTGAGCTCCAGAAACACATGCCCGAAATTGAGATGCTCACCCTTTCCAGGCTTGCCTACCTGTTCGCCCGAACCAGAAATCCCCGATACAGCCGGGAGATTTTTCGTTATCTTCGTTCTGTGCAAGAATTGCAGCAGCGAAATAGCAGCCGGTCAGAAGATGTGTGAATCCAAGCCCAGATTCGTCCTGCTTTTTTTCTTTTCCGATCTTTTCCGTTTGGTTGTGTGGCACGCAGGCTGATCGATTCGATTGGCCAGCCACCTCCGTTGCCCGATCAATCTACCTTCCGCATTTTCCTGGCGTAGGTGGCGGCTTCCATACCAGCAACACACCCCTCGCCCACAGCCTTGGCCATCTGGTACGGAGGACCAACGATATCGCCCGCGGCATAAATGCCAGCAATGTTGGTTTGCTGCAGCCGGTTGACCGCTATATATTTAAACGATTCTGTGTCAAGTTGTACCCCAATTTGGGTGGCGAGTTCCAAGGCGCCCTTGGAACCCAGTTCGATGAAAATGCCCTCGGTTTCCAGGGCCTCGCCGTTTGCCAGCAACAACGAGGTGACCATCCGGTCTCCGATAATTTCCTTGATCGAACTCGGAATGCGTATCACCTTGCTTGCTTGCAGGCGACCCAGCAGTTCTTTGGAGACGTTAAGGTCTTCGGCCACAAGGTAGACCTTGGCTGCGTAATCAAGCAAGGTCAACGCACCGTCCACTGCGGCACTGCGATCACCGGTAACGGTCACTGTCGCGCCTCGGTAGAAATTGGCGTCACAGTCAACGCAGTAGGAAACCCCGCGGCCGGAAAGCTCTTTCTCCCCGGGGACGCTCAATTTCTTTTTCGACACACCCATGCAGAAAATAAGGGAGCGGGTGGAGATGGTTGTGCCGCTTTCCACTTCTAGATGAAACAGTTCGTCTTCCTGGGATATTTTGAGCACATCTTCGGCTGAGATTTCAGTTCCGAAATGTTTGGCCTGTTCCAGGCCGAGGCGAAGGAGGTCACCCCCCAGGGAAACGCCGCCGACAAAAGCATAATTTTCGATATGGGCGCCGTATAGTGCTGAATTTTCGATACGCCCTAGTATCAAGACCCGGGTTTTTCTCCTGGAAGCATGAATGGCGGCCTGGATGCCGGCCGGTCCCGCGCCAATGATGACTACATCGTACGCCTGCCCTGACATGGAGTGCTCCTTGATAGTAGAAAAATGAGAGAGAATTGTATAACTGGCTACAAATTGTCGATAGCTGAAGAATACCAGGTGTTTTGTACATCATCTCCAGATCAAGGTCGACAGATTTATTGATTTAGTATATAATTTGGAGTTATTGTGTGCAACATCTCCGGTCGGGCTGCCCTGGTTTGAAAGCAGGCTAACGATGGTACACGCTCTTTTGGGCCCGCTTGCAGATTTTGCCGTTAAGGCAGAACCTTGGCTGCAGAGCGGGTCGTGTTTTTGTGTACCTTTTCCGTTTGTCCCCTTACCCGGATAAATGAATTGTTTTCGGTTGGTTGCCGGTAACAATACAAGATGAACATCAACAAGAAGGGTCGTCGTGGATTTATCTATTTTTGAAATTATGAAACATGCCGGAATGATGGGCAAATTGATTATGTTCATTTTGCTCATCTTTTCGGTTTTTTCATGGTCCATCGTCATCATGAAATTTCTCATGTTCAAGAAGGCGCGTAATGCTTCCTTGGATTTTCTTGATGCGTTCTGGGATAGTAAAACTTTGAATGAGGCATACGAGGCAGCCCGTGAATATACACTCAGCCCTGAAGCCACGGTTTTTGTTGCTGGATACAATGAGCTGAAAAAGATCAGTGCTGCGCGCGCAAGCGGACAAGCCCCGGCTAACCTAGAGATGCAATTGGCGACCATGGACAATCTCAAGCGGGCGGTTCGCAAAGCCCAGTTTCTTGAATCCGATCGTCTCGCCAGTTCGATTTCCGTACTCGCGACCACCGGCAGTGCCACTCCGTTCATCGGTCTGTTCGGCACAGTTTGGGGTATTATGGCGTCTTTTCAGAGCATAGGTGAGCGAGGATCAGCCTCGTTAGCCGTTGTTGCCCCCGGCATTTCAGAAGCGCTCGTGGCCACGGCTGCTGGTCTTGCGGTCGCCATCCCCGCGGTTATCTTTTATAATTATTTTTCCAATAAGGTGGCTGAGTTCGATTCCAATGTGGAAAGCTTCAGTACCGATTTCATAAATCTGATCGAAAGAGACATCCTGACAAGGACGTGATCGCATGGGACCGTTAGGAAACAATAGAGGCAAGCGCGGATTGGTTGCAGATATCAACGTCACGCCGCTTGTGGATGTGATGCTTGTCTTGCTCATCATATTTATGGTTACCGCGCCGATGATGACCCAAGGGCTTGAGGTTGATCTCCCGGAAGCAACCACCAAGGCGCTTCGCCAGCAGGAAGAACCCCTGGTGGTAACCATCAAGAAAGAAGGGGACGTCTATCTGAAAAAAGAAAAAGTCACCTCGGTTGCCTTGCAGCAGCAGTTGCGTGACATGCCGGCAGAGGTGAAAAAAGAGGGAATTTATCTCCGTGCTGATAAGAATGTTCCTTACGGCGTGGTAACGCTGACCATGGCCGATATTCACGCCGCAGGTTTTGAAAAACTGGGGATGATCACCGTGCCGGCGGAAAAAGGAAAGCAATAGAGACTGATTGGACAGCTGTGCATTATACTGAGACGGATTTTTATCTCCTGCAACAGGAGGCTGACCGACGTTGGTGGTTGGCTCTCACGCTGGCCCTGTGCGTGCATGCTGCTGTCGTACTGACAGTTATGTTCATGCCCTCTCTATTTGTGTCGAAAGCCATTGTCGAAGAAGTGGTTTCCGTCAGCTTGGTCGCCATGCCCGATGCTGGTGGGGCTGTAGCACCGCCAGCGGCAGCCGCCAAAGCCAGTCCCCCAGCCGCAACCGAAAAAAAGGTGGAACCACAATCTCCTCCTCCCCCCCCTCCCGCGCCAGCAGCCCCGACGGCTCCGCCAGAACCCGTAACCCCGCCACCGACACCCAAAGAGAAAGTGGCGGCGCAACCTGAAACAGTTGCCCCGGAACCTGTCGAAACGAAAAATCCGATCTCGTTGGCTCCCGATAAGCGGAAAATCAAAAAAGCCCAGGATACGAGGCTCGAAGAGGAGAAAGTGAAGGAGCGCGAGGTGGAAGAGCGCAAGCAGGAGGAGCGCGAACTGCAGAAAAAGATTGAGGAGCGTAAGCGGGAAGCGGATCAGCGCAAGCAGGAAGAGCGCGAGTTGCAGAAAAAAATCGAGGAGCGTAAGCGCGAGGTAGAGCACAAGGAAACCCTGCGGCGCGAGGAAGAACGGCAAAAGGCTATCGCGCAGGCCAGGCTCGAACAGATCAAAGCCGAAAACGAGGCTCGTGCCGCCGCTGCCGAAGCTCGTGAGCTCGCGGCACAGGCCAATGCCGCCGCTGCCGCCGCCGCTGCTGTCCGTGCCGATGCCGGTCGCCGGTCGCAGGCCATGCAGAGTGCGGTCACTGGCGGTTCTTCGGGCCGGCAGCACGCGCAATCGATTGTTGAGCAGACCTATTGGGGAGCTGTTGCACAACGGGTCAAGAGCTTCTGGGTTTTGCCGGAAATGCGAAAATGGGATGCGAGCCTCCTGGCGCAGGTGGTTATTACCATTAATAAAAATGGCGAGGTAACCAATATCCAGTTTGATCAGCGCTCAAAAGATCCCCTCTTTGACCAATTGGTGGAAAAAACAATCAAGAGCGCAGCGCCCATGCCGCGTTTTCCAGCGTTGATGCAGCAGGAAACGACTGAAGTCGGGTTTAAATTCAGACCCGGTGAGCTTGGCAATATTTGAGAGATCGTGTATATACAAAACGTTCGGCTTGATTCTTTCCCCAATAATCATTTTTTATTTAAACGGTTATGATGCATAAACGACATGTTGCAGTAATCCTGGCTTTGATCGCCTGTCTTTTTGTCTGCTCCTTAACCCAAGAGAGCCGGGCTGAGCGAGCATACTTTGATATCACCGCCTCCGATGTGCGTAAAATCATGGTTGCGGTTCCGAATTTTTCTGGTGACGGGCAGGGGCCGACCGTGGCGCAATTGCTTGCCAAGGGATTTGCCCTGCACGGTTTTATTACCGTTATCGATTCAAGCCGGTATGGCGGCTCTAAGGATGCTGACTGGAAAAGCCTGGGTGCCGATTACGTGGTCATGGGACAAGTGGGCGGTGATCCGGCCGGCATGATGATAGAGGGGCAGATCCTTGATGTCGCCAGCAATAAGCTGCTCGCCGGGCGCCGTTATAAAGGTGCCGCCGCCCAACTCGAGGATATGACCCTGCGGCTCTGTGACGCCTTGATTGAGGATTTCACCGGAGAAATGGGTGTCGCCAGAACGCGCATAGCCTATGTTTCCGACGCCACTGGCCGGAAAGAAGTCTATGTCTCTGATATTTTGGGGCGGCACCCGCGCCAGGTGACCAGCCATCGGGCTCTGTGCGTTTCTCCCCGCTTTACTCCGGACGGCAATTTCCTGGCCTATTCCACATATCACCGCGGCAACCAGGATTTATACATAACCGACCTCCGGCAGAATGCCACCACCAATGCTCTTTCCCGGCGCAAAGGGTTGAATCTGGCGCCCGCCTTTTCGCCAGATGGCCGCACCATGGTGGTTACCCTGAGCAAGGGTGGAAATCCCGATCTGTACACCATGGACCGGCAGGGTGAGATTATTCAACAGTTGACTTCTGGCGCGGGTATCAACGTCTCGCCCTCCTTTTCTCCCGATGGACAGTCGATAGCCTTTGTTTCTGATCGTAGCGGTAAACCCAATGTCTATGTCATGGGGTTGGGTGGTGGTCAGGCAAAGCGTTTGACCTTCAAAAACTCCGAGAACAGCGAACCGGCGTGGTCGCCGAAGGGTGATGAGATCGCCTTTACCGGCCTGCAGGGAGGAACCTATCAACTTTTTGTCATGGATCGCAACGGCGGCAACGTCCGCCAGCTGAGTTCGGGGGGAGGGAGCTATGAGTCTCCAACCTGGGCCCCTGACGGCCGTCTGCTTTCCGTTACCAGAAAAAGTGGTAGTCGTTCTGAAATCTGCGTAGTCAGTAAAAACGGTAAGGATATTCGTGTACTCTTCACCATGAAAGGCAACCAATCGTACCCGCAATGGTCTGGCCGTTTACCCTGATGGGTATGGTCAATGAAACGGGTACGGGACACACAGCGGGTCCTTTTTATTGAACCGATTATCTTGATGTCCTCTGAGAGAAAGGGAGTTGAAATATTATGAAAATCCTGAAAAATTTTGCAATAGCCGGTTGTTCGCTTGTGCTGTTGACCCAATGTGCTACGCAGGATGAGGTGCAAAATTTGCAGTATCAGCTTCGTGCGGTCAATCAGAAACTTGAGGACGTTAAAAGCAACACTGTCAACCAGATGCAGAAACGGCAAGCCAGTTCTGTCAGTAAAATCGATCAGGTTGAAGATGAAACCCTGAAGATCAGGTCGAGCCTTGAGGAGAATGCAAGTCAAAACAATCAGTTTCGTGAGCATGTTAATCAAAATATCTCCAAGGTGCAATCCTCGGTGGATGCGGTGAAGACGGAACATGACGCCAAGATTGCCGAGCTCAGCCAGAAGGTGGCGGTTTTGGAGGAAAAGCTGGCCTTGGTCAGTGAGAATTTCAGCAAGGCCCAACAGGACCGAGTCAACGAAGCCGAAAAACGGGCTCAGGCGGCCTCTCAAAAAGCTGAGGCAGCGAAACAAAAAGCTGCTCAGACGAGCGCCGCTGCCGTCACTCCTCCCCCGGTCGTTGCTCCGCCCTCTCCGGCCACAGGAACAACGGCCGCGGGTGTGGTCAAGGTCAACCCGGATAGCAAGAAGACCAAGGTCGCGACCGCTGCACCAGCAGTCAACGAGGCTGCCCCGGCAAAAAAGACGGCTGAACCGCCGAAAGAACAACCTGCCGCAACCGCAAAAAGCGCTGCCGCCACTTCAACTCCGCCCCCTTCGCCTGCTGAAAAGGCGCCGGCTGAGAAGACGGCAGCTCCTCCCGCTGCTGCCGCAGCCTCTGATCCCTTTTCGCAAGGCATGAATCAGTACAAAGCAAAGAATTACAAAGAAGCCTACAAGTCGTTCGAGCAATCTCTTTCTGCCAACCCGAATGGATCTCAAGCCGCCAAGTCCCTCTATTACATGGGGGAGAGCCTGTATAACCAGGGAGAATATGATTTGGCCATACTCGATTACCAGAAAGTTATTTCCAACCATGGCAAGGATGCCCTGACCCCCGGGGCTCTCCTGAAGCAGGGTATGTCGTTTGAGAAGCTGACCGATCACGAGACCGCAAAAATAATTTACAAAAAGCTGATCAATGACCATGGCGGCAGCGCCGAAGCCGCTCAGGCCAAGGAACGGCTGGGAAAACTGTAAGAACTGCTGTTGGTGGCGGGGGGAAAAAAACAGCGGCTTGATCTTCTGATCGTTGCGCGCGGGCTGGTGAAAAATGTCGAGTTTGCGCGGCGACTGATTGGCGCGGGCAGTGTCCTGGTCGATGATCGCCTTTGCGATAAGGCTGGCACTCTGGTGGAGCCTTCTTGTGCAATCACGATCAAAACCACGAAGCGATTCGTCAGCCGCGGCGGCGAGAAACTCGAAACCGGTCTTCAGGATACAGGGGTTCATCCTAACGGATGGATCTGCGCCGATATCGGGTGCTCAACCGGTGGTTTTACCGATTGTCTGCTCCAGCATGGGGCAAAAAAAATCTATTGTGTCGATGTCGGTTATGGTCTTCTTGACTGGAAACTGCGGCAAGATGAACGCATCGTTGTCCTCGAACGCACCAATGCCCGTTACCTGACCAATCAACAAATAGCCGAGCCGCTGGATTTAGCAGTGATCGATGCTTCGTTCATTTCTCTGGAACCGCTTCTTGCTCCCTTGTTACCCCTTTTCGGTGCGGTCATTCGCATCCTGGCCTTGGTGAAACCGCAGTTTCAATTGCCACGGGAAAAGGTGGGATCAGGCGGGATTGTCTGCGATGCTGATCTGCATCAGCAGGCACTGGCCATGGTTCGGCAGTTCGGACAGAATTTAGGCCTGCGGTGCGCTGCTATTGTCACGTCACCCATCCGGGGAGCCAAAGGCAATCAGGAATTTTTCATGTTGTTGACCGGTTCTTCCGACGGGAAGATCGATGAAACGGATAATCTGGAATAAGGAGATCATGATGTTGTTTCGACCACTGGCTAAAAGCATACCGATGAGTTTGCTGGCTTCGGCTTTTGCCCTGACTACAGCCCTTGCCGGGGAATATGTGAGTGTCATTAAGGAAGGGGTAAATTTGCGTTCCGGCCCTAACACCACTGCCGAAATCCTTTTTCAATTGCCGGAAGGGTATCCATTGGAAGTGCTCAGTAAAGATGGACAATGGCTGAAAGTCACTGATTATGAAGGGGACAAAGGATACATCACCGAATCATTGGTGAGCAAGACGCCCTATGTGATTATCAAAGTCAAAGAATGCAAAATCCGCAGTGGTCCCAGTACCAACGATCAGGTCGTGGGCAACGGCGCGAAAGATGTGATTTTTAAAAAAGTCGAGCAGAAAGGGGATTGGATAAAAGTAAGCCATCCCGACCTCACCGGCTGGGTGCATAAAGATCTTGTCTGGCCCTGAGCACTTGGCGCCGGCGCACAAGTATTTCACTGATTGAACGGGGAAAATCAACCGGCAGCCGCACCTCCAGGCCCGCTTTATTCTGGAAGAGCAGGTGCTGCTGCCGGAGCCCGAACAAAAACAAATCCCGTGTTATTTCCACATCCCTCCGGCAATACGCCGCCAGTTTTTTCAGTTCTCCCTTCTTGAACCAGTCCAAAGCCTGCAGGCCGTCTCCGTTTTTTTTCACCCGCAGAGTTTTTTCCGCCAACCTGTCCAAACTCAGCCGATAGCCCAACTGACTGGTAATCGCCTCGAGGAGGTCGAACGACGGCAACAGCCCGAGGTCTCGGTCCGTATAGGCGGAGAGCACGGTGTTGTCGAACCGTTTGTTGTTGAAGCCGACCACCAGCTCAAGAGCAAATAAACGCCTGATCAGTTCATCGATGGTGTCTTCCGTGAAGGTGGTGAACTGTTGTCCCTCATTTTCATACAGCACGGCCACGCTGATTCGCATCAGGCCAGCCTTGTGCCAGCCGCCAACCTCCTGAGCCGATTTCTGCGTTTCCAGGTCAAAGACGCCGAATCGTTCCGGGAGATGAAAGGAGGGATCCCGGTTAGCCACGGGGAACACGATTGGCACAGGCCGTTTGTTTTGGATGAGGACACCTTCTGGCGGCGGTGCAAGCAACTGCCGCAGGATAAAAAGGCAGGCCTGCTTGTCGATGGGCCGGTTGCCGGAGCCGCATTTAGGGGAATGGACGCACGAAGGACATCCGAGATCGCACGGACAGTCGCTGACGATGTTGCGGGTCTGCTCAAGCAAACTTGACATGGCGGTAAAGGCTTTGGCGGTCAATCCCATGCCTCCGGCGTATCCGTCGTAGACAAAGACCGCCGGGCCTGCTACCTGGTGGTGCCAGGGGTGTGAAATGCCGCCGAGATCGTTGCGGTCGCAGAGGACCACTAGCGGCATCAGGCCGATCATCGCATGTTCCATGGCGTGGATGCCGCCCATGAAATGCAAGCGCGCCGTTTCGGTTTGTTCTTGCAGCCAGGTAGGGATCTCGATCCAAAACCCTTCGGTTTCAAAAATTTGCGGCGGCAGATCGAGCGCCACCCGGTTGATGATCCGCAGACTGCCCTGCGCAATTTTGTGGTAGCCGGTGATCCGCTCCGTGACCCGCAGTCTGCCGAGATGAGCGCGCGCCGCACCGCACAGGCAACTGCTGCGCACCTCCAGAATCTCGGTTGTTTTCTCGGTCAGGACCCTGGTGAAATAGGATGGCGTGACCGGTGCAACCAGGATCTCCCGGCCTTCCAGGTCGAGGCTGTTGACATGGTAGGTGCGGGCCATGTGCAGATAGATAGCCCCCGGGTGGCATTCCTTAAGGGCGCGGTGGGCGTCGATCTCACCCAATAATCTGCGCTGGGGGTGTTCCAGAATGGCCAGAGTCGCTCCCCCGCCGCGAAGATTGATGTGGCGTTGCGGATAGGTCAGGGGTGAAAACCAGGTGGCGCCGTCTGCAGACTGGAGGAGCTTTCCCTCCTTGGTCAGGCGGTCGACTAGCTTAATGGCGGCATCGGTTTGTCCAAGAGGATCGGTCCCGGTAAGCGGTAGCTCGGCGGCGGCGCAGACCATCTGGGGTCCGGCGATATAGGGATTGTCGGGGTTGATGGTCACCGGTTCCACCGGCCGCGCAAAAAAATCTTCGGGATGGCGCATGAAATGCTGGTCCAGGGCATCCTCATGACCAATCAGGACCACCAGCGATTCCTGCTGTTGCCGGCCGACCCGTCCGGCACGCTGCCAGGTCGCCATCATCGAACCCGGATAGCCAACCAGGATACAGATATCAAGGTTGCCGATATCGATGCCCAGTTCCAGGGCCGAGGTGGAAATCACGCCCAACAGGCTGCCGTTGGCCAGACGGTCCTCAATGCCGCGGCGTTCTTCCGACAAAAAGCCGGAACGGTAGGAGGCGATCACCCCTTTGTGCTCCTTGAGCCGCTTTTCGGTCCACATGGTGATCAGTTCGGTCATTTTCCGTGACTGGCAGTAGACAATAGTACGCAGACCCCGGATTATCGCGGCTTCCAGCAACTGGGTGGCGCTGGAGGCCGCAGAATCGAGTGGGTTGAGCAGCAGGACGTTACGGGCGGAGCTGCCGGCACCGGAACGGGTTACTGCCGTGACTGGTGCATCGAGCAGCAGCCGGGCATGTTCGCCGGGATTGCCAATGGTGGCCGATGCCAGGATAAAGATGGGGTTGGAGCCATACAGGGCGCAGATCCGTTGCAGCCGCCGCATCACCCAGGCCACGTGCGAGCCGAAGACACCCCGGTAGGTGTGGACTTCGTCGATGACGACATGGCGCAGGTTGGCCCAGTAGTGACCCCAGCGGTCATGGTAGGGCAGCATCGATAGGTGCAGCATGTCCGGGTTGGTGATCAGGATGGGCGGCAGGAAATCGCGGATTTTTTTGCGCTGGTAGCCGGAGGTGTCGCCGTCGTAGATGGCAGCGGGCCGCTGCTCGCCGCGGATCGCCTCCGGCAGAAGTTGCCAGAAGGTGGCGACGGTTTTGAGCTGATCCTGGGCCAGGGCCTTGAGGGGAAAGAGGTAGAGTGCCTTGGCGGCAGGAGCGCGGAGAAATGTCTGCATCACCGGCAGGGTGTAAATCAGGCTCTTGCCCGAGGCGGTAGGCGTGGCCACCACCGTGTTGCGGCCAGCCAGGACATGGGTGATGGCGGCATGCTGGTGGGCATAGAGGGAGTGCAGCCCCTTGTCCCGAAGCAGTTGCTGCAGCTCCGGGACAAGGAGATCCGGGGCGGCGGTGGTCGCCGCTGTGGCCGCGACCACCCGGTGCGCCACCACCTGGGGCCCGAATTTTCCAGAGGACTTCAGGGCGGCGATGTACTCTGCCACCGTGCCGCGTGCTGCTTTTATTGTATCCGCGTCCAAGCTCTGCGTACCTTCTTGTGCAAAAAAAATCTTGCCTATCCGCTGTTGAAAATGTATTTGACCCTGTTGTAGTTATTTTTCGGATTCGCTCCGTATTCCGCGCGGTTCTCTTCCCCGGATATCTACATTTCCTTGCGCGACGGCGATGCCGCTACCGCAGGTTCCTTCGTGTTCGCAGTTGCCGGTCTGGCCGGTGCAAGATGACTACTCACAACCTGTGCAGGAACACCCAGCAATGAAAACGATCGCGACCCTTGGGCCGGAACAATCCCAGTCATGGCAGGCCGCCATGCAGTACGACCGCGAGGCGGAAATACGGCTGTATCCCCATGTCAAAGCCTTGCTTGATGCCTTTGCCGAGCGTGAGGTCGAGTATGCGGTCTTGCCGGTGTATAATACCCGGGAAGGTGAAAAGAAACAGTATTTCCGTTTTTTTGACCAGATCAAGGCCGGGTATTGGGTCGACAACGTTATCCTCCACTCAAATCTTTCGCTGGGCGTGTTCGATGAGGAGGACACGGTCGCGAGTCTCCACCTGCTGGTGGGTAAGCGTGAGGTTTTTAACCAGTGCGAGGAGTTCATTGAAAACCGCTTGCCCGGCATCACCGAGATGAGCGTCCAGGATATCGAGCAGGCCGTAGCCGAAATCAGACAAAGCGGCCAGACCAGAGGCAGGGCGGTGATCGACAACGCCGAAACTCTGGCTGCTCACGGCTTGCGGATTATCGAGCGTGAGGTCGCGCCGCATAACCGCACCCGCTATGCGGTCCTCGGGCATGCCCTGGCCCCGGCGACCGGCTATGACGCGACTACCCTCATCACCGAACCGTTGGATGACCGGGTCGGCATCCTGGTGGACATCTTGAGCGAATTTTCCCGCCGGGGCATCAACATTGTCGACATGCGCTCGGAAAACGATATCAAGACCCAGAAATTGCGCATCTATCTCGAGGCGGAAGGGCATATCCAAACCGAGATCATGGCCAGCGCCCTGGCCCATCTTGAGTCCCGGGTCATCCAGCAGCAGGGGATGATCCGTGTCCTGGGCAGCTTTCCCCGGGTCGATATGCGAACCAAATACATCAAATCCTTTGGTTTCATCGGGACAGGCGCCATGAGCAAGTGGTTTGCCAAGCGCCTGGAGAGCGAAGGCTACGAGGTGCTGATGACCGGCCGCACTACCACCTTGCGGCCCGAGCAGATGATCGCCCGGGTTGACGTGGTGGTGGTCTGTGTACCGATCTCGGTGACCTCGGCCACGATCCGCCAGTACGGTTCCCTCATTCCGCCCGGCAAGGCCCTGATTCTCCTGGCCGGCGAGTCTGAGGAAACCATCAAGGCCGCGCTCCAATCAACCAATGAAGAGGTCGAGGTCATGCTGGTGCATAACCTATGGGGACCGCAGGCCGCCACCATGAAAGATAAGAACGCCATTGTGGTGCGCACCTCGCGCAGCGGTATGTTCTGCAGCGAGTTCGAGGCCTTTCTCTACAAGCACGGGGCCGATATCTATCATGATTCCCCCCCCAAGCACGACCTGCTGATGGGCATCGGCCAGAAGCTGCCCACGGTGATTTCCGTGGCCCTGGCCATGACCTTGAACGAAAACAATATCACCAGCGAGGATATCGCCAGCCACTGCACCCTGACATCGCTCTATCCCATCCTCGCCATGTCCCGGGTGCATTCTCAGAATCCCCGGACCTACGCCGAGATCATGTCCACCTCGGGCGACAGCCGCAAAATTGTGGCCGACTTTGCCAAGAACCTGGACAAGGTGATCCGGATGGCGGACATGGCCTCTATCTCCGGTCTCTGTTCCCTGATTGATACCAATGCCGAACATCTGACCGAGGCCTTCCTGCAGGCGCGGATGCAACAGGCCAAGGCGGTTGATGATGTCTTGGGCCGGATGATTTGATCACCGTCGGTTGACCGCGCCGGGGCCAGTGGTTACATTGGCCCCCATGACCAGTCAACGCAAAAAGAAATGGGTGCTGCTGGCACTCTTTGTCCTATGGTGCGCTGTCCTTCTTCTCCGGCCTGTTCTCTCATCCGGCCCCAGTTGAATGACCAGTCTCCCCGTGCCGCCGGTCGGCGGCCCGCCTTGCCCCCTGCCGCAGGCAGCAAACCCAACCCAACCTTATTAAGGAGTCAAGAAAGAGATGTTATCAACCCTTTTGCAATACCTTGAAGAAAAGCATTGCTGTCCGCACTGCAGCGGCGATCTCTCTCTCTGCCATGCTCCGGCGGTCCATGTCGGCGACGGCCTGGGCTGGGGCTCGGAATACCTGTTCATCTGCCTGAACGACACCTGTCCGCTCTTTGTCAAAGGGTGGGACTATATCGCCAACCAATATGGTCATGTCGGCTCCTATCGGTACATGGAGATCCCCAATTCCAAGGAGACCTACAACATGATGGTCGTCGGCAGGGAAGCCTTCACCGGCAGCATCATCGACATCGAGGATGTCAAGCGGCAGAGTGAACGCTACCAGCGTCAGCAAGAAGCTCTGGCCGCCCTGGACACTTGTGTCGAACAGAAGCAATCGGCGCCGGTACTGGCCATCCTGCTTGACGATTCGGTCTCGATCGCCGACCGCAAGCGCGCGGCCAGTTTGCTGGTACCGTTGAATGAAATCAGTTGCATCGAGCCGTTGCGCAACCATGCCTTCAAAGATCCCCATCTGGAACAGGAGGTCAATTTGGCCATCGGACAACTTCTGGCCAACAATTTTCTCAAAGAATGTCCCTATTGCGCTGAGTTGATCAAAGCGAGGGCAACGGTATGTAAACACTGCCAGCGGGAGTTGGCTGCCTGACTTTCTGCTTGCGGAAAAGACGCCGTACGGGTATATAAGGCCACGTTTGCATGGTGGGCGTAGCTCAGTTGGTGGTAGCACCGGGTTGTGGCCTCGGAGGTCGTGGGTTCAAGTCCCATCGCTCACCCCATTCAGTCATCCAAAGACGTTTCAAGATGTACATAAACCCGCTTCCTGCCTAGGAAAGCGGGTTTTTTGTTGTCCGGCGGTGTCCCGTACGATCTGTTGACCATTGGGCGGCACGCAGGGGCATGGCATTGGGTCTTTCTTGTCTTGCTTGCTGAACGGATGCTCTCCAGATAGGGGAGGGAAAAGAGCGGAAGGTAAATTGACCCAGGGAAAGTGCATGGGGTTGGTTTGATTGCCAAGGTCATGCTCCCGTGGTAGATATGGTCTGCCTATAAAGGATAGGTTGCCGTTGCCGCTCCTCTTTCCTGGTCGCTCTATGCATGTAACTGTTCGTCGACGGCAAGGCCGCCGGGGTGATCGAAGCCAAACGGCAAGGCGTGACCCTCTCCGGCGTGGCCGAACAGGCGGCCACGTACATGCTGCAGCTGCCCGAGCATCTGGCCAAGTGGGACACCATCCTCCGCTTCGATTACGAGTCCACCAGTGACGAGACCTTTTTCCGCGACCTGCGCGACCCGCGCCCCCGTGCCCGCCGGGTGTTCGCCTTCCACCGACCCGAAACCCTGCACACCTGGCTGAAGCAGCCGCAGACCCTGCGCGCCAGCCTGCACACCCTCCGCTAGTCGATCCTCAAAGACGCCTTTTCCGGCAAGCTCGTTGCCCAGGACCCCGGCGACGAACCGGCCAGTGTTCTGCTCAAGCGTATCCAGGCAGCCAAAGATCCCGCGCCCGCATCCAAGAAAACCAAACGAGCAACCAAGGAAAAGTAGGGTGCGTTTGGCGCGCCAAGGGTAAAAGAGTACAAGGTGCATGGAATGTACCTTCCTGTTTATAAGGTGCATAAATTGCACCCTACGTACTGGAGCGGCACCGGGGGACATGGACGGGCCGTCAAGGGGGAAGCTGACTGCCGGTTCGACTCAATGAGAAGCCTTCTCAAGGAGCGATAGAGCGACAAATGAAAACGGTCTACAGTGCTTCAAACATATCGCTTGTGAGTATTTTTCACTCCATCCTGGCAGGATACGGGATCAGGTGCTGGATAAAAAACGAATTTCTCTGTACAGGAATCGGTGAAATCCCTCCTATTGAATGCTGGCCACTGTTATGCGTTGACGATGATGATTTTGAGGAAGCGAAACGAATTGTCGATGATGCTCTTTCGGATAAGGATTTACCTGTTTGGAAATGTGATGCATGTGGTGAAGTCATCGAGGGACAATTTACCGAATGCTGGAATTGCGGGAAGCAATGTCCTCGGTAACGATGGAGGCTTGTGCAAAATAAACGGTGCAGTTGGTGTCAATTCGCCCGAAGGGAGCAATCTACTCGTCCGGAAGGCCGGGATTTCTCGCTCTACCCGAAATGACACCTCCTCACCGCCGCCCCCTCCGGTTTGTTGATTGAAGCGAATAGATTGAATCGCCTTTTTTGTTCCGAGTTTTGCCCCTTCTCTGTTCGTTTGTTGCAGGAAAAATTCGCTCCTCTCCCCCATCACCTCGCCAGATCTTGTTTCACCCTTACCATCGCTCGAGATGGCACTCTACTTTGTCCCTGTCCCGCGAGGTGCGAGCGGGAGGCAGAGTTTGATGCTGTCCTTTTGCAACAGGCTCAATCCTCAGCAATTGCGCGGCCGACCGAAAACAGCCGTTTTGCCACGGTCGACTTTCAACTGGAGTATTTTGCGGACGGGAGAGATCGTATTTAACCACTATGGTCAAATACGACCAATATTCAAAGCCGTCTCATGGAAATTCAAAGGATAAAATTTTAAAATTATAATAAAAACATTTAGTTGAACGATAAACGATGAGTTTTCCTACCTGGTTCGGAGATTGCTCTTTAGAGAAGCAAACCTTGGATAAAAACTTCAGCGATTCTCTACCGGAGACACCATCAATGAAAGATGCGTTCATACAACAGCAAGACATTTTTTCCCCTGAAGCAGCAGCGTGGCAGGAAGATTTTGCAGAGGATTTCTCCGCCGGGGTTTGCCCCCATTGTGGCGGCTACCTCTCTTTTGACCAAGACGTAATGGCCAAGGATTCTCGAAAGGTAAACGTTTCCCAATGTTCTACCAGCAATTGTGAAAGATGTGCATCGAGGGTTGGCGAAAGCGCTGACCGGCATGGGCTAGTTTAAACCGGGAACTGTCATGGGAAGAGGGATGAGATGACCAGTGGCGTTCAACTAATCGGGATTAAACAATGGACCAATCGAGAGCCAGCCTCCAGCTAAGGTCGAACACCATGCATTGGAAAGGCGCATGAACCTATTGCAGACAATCGTCTTCGACTTTGACCACACCCTGACACCTTGGGATTCTTCCGAACGTTTTTTTCGCTGGCTCCTGAAACGCAGTCCGTGGAGAACAGCGCTTGTCATGACTTCCATCCCAATCCTTGCCCCGCTTTTGTTGGCCAAAAATACGCGCAGCCTGCCGGTTAAATTCGCTGTATGGACGGCAACTTTGGGGCGGTCCGGCGATGCTGTCAGTGCATTGGTGAAAGAACATGTCGCTGAGATTGCTGCCCGGCAGCAACCACTGATTCTGCAGGATGCGATCCGCCAATTGAATCATCATCTTGCGCAGGGACACCGAGTTGTCGTCGCCACCGGCTCGCTCGAAGCGCTGGCCCGTGAATTGCTCGACCAAAGCGGCCTTGCCCATATCCCACTGGTGGGGTCGTCACTCAAACCGTTCATGTGGGGTATGGTAGCCAATGAGCATTGTTATGGGCCCCGCAAAATCATGATGCTCACAGAGCGAGGTTATCCGCCCCCTTGGGTTGCGACCTACACCGACCATGAATGCGATTTACCTGTGATGAGACTGAGTACAGCGTGTTTTCTGGTGAACCCGCGGTCCAAAACCGTCCGGATAATTGCGGGTGAGCTTTCCTCTGCGCCCAAAGTGCTTTCGTGGCGATAAGCGACATCACGCTCCGGCATGGCGTTCTTAATAGCGGTGGTGAAGGGTGCCAATGAAAAAAAGAATACTGTTCATCTGCGGTTCGATGAATCAAACCACGCAAATGCACCAGATCTCCCAACACCTTCTCGACTACGAGCAATCCTTTTCGCCCTTTTACTGCCACGGGTTTGACGAGATGCTGCGCAGGATCGGTCTGATCGAATTCACGATCGCCGGGAACAAGATGGTGGAATGCTGCCGGGTCTATCTGCAGAATCATGGCCTTGGCATTGACTATCAAGGAAGGAATGGGCCCTACGACCTAGTGGTTACCTGCACGGATGTCTACCTGCAGAACAATATCCGCGACAACCGGATCGTGCTGGTCCAGGAGGGAATTATCGACCCGGAATCCCTCATGTTCCAACTCGTCAAGCGTCTCCGGTTCCTTCCTCGTTGGATGGCGGATACGGCAATGACTGGTCTCAGCGATGCGTACCGGGCTTTTTGTGTGGCCAGCGAGGGCTATCGCGACTTCTTTATTCAACGGGGCGCGCGGCCCGAGAAAATTGCGGTGACGGGCATACCCAATTTCGATAACTGCCGGCAATATTGCACCAACGACTTTCCCTACCGGCACTATGTCCTGGCCTGCACGTCCAACTACCGGGAGCTGTTCCGGTATGAGAACCGTGAGGCCTTCATCCGCAGGGCAGTGGAAATCGCCGGGGGGAGGCAGCTTATTTTCAAGCTGCACCCGAACGAAAAGAGCGAGCGCGCCACCCGGGAAATACGAGCGCTCGCCCCATTGGCCATGGTGCTGACGACCGGGAGCGCGGAAGAAATGATCGCGAACTGCGATGCCCTGATTACGCGATTTTCATCAACCGCTTTCGTCGGTGTTGCCCTGGGTAAGGAGACCTACTCGGACTTCGATATGGACACCTTGACCCACCTGATGCCTTTGCAGAATAATTCTGCGGCATTGAACATCGCCACTGTCTGCCGCCGGGTTCTTGCAGCGCCATGACGGCTGCTCAAGGTTCTTGTGAGCCGTTCCGGTTTTGCTGGTTGCTCTAGGCTCTGTCCCCAGTACACAATTTTATGGTCTCCAGGAGGAATGGGTCATTGAAGGCATTAGTGACAGGCGCGACAGGATTTATCGGCAGCCATCTGGTGGAAGCTCTTGTGCAGCAAGGAGCCCAGGTTCGATGCCTTGTCCGGAATACAAGCCAGTTAGGGTGGGTGAAGGATTTGCCGGTTGAGTTTGTCGTCGGGGATTGCCGGGAAAAGGCATCTCTTCAGCAGGCCGTGCAGGACGTCGAGCAGGTGTTTCATCTTGCCGGTGCAACCATGGCGATCAAAGAAACAACCTTCTTCGAGGTCAACGGACTGGGCACCAAGAACCTCGTCCAGGCCTGCATCGAACACAATACCTGTCTTGAAAAATTTATTTATCTTTCGAGCCAGGCAGCAGCAGGTCCGTGCCCGGACAGTGGCATGAAAAAGGAATCCGACCCCTGCGAGCCGGTCTCGCCCTACGGAAAAAGTAAATTGCTGGGGGAGGAAGTGGCCTTGTCCCATGCGCATGAACTTCCTCTCCTCATCCTGCGGCCTTGTGCCGTTTATGGGCCTCGAGATAAAGGTTTTTCGACTCTTTTTCAATGCCTCGCCAAGAACATCAATCCGTGTCTCACCGGCCCCGAGCAGCATATCAGCCTGTGCTATGTGGAGGATCTGGTCCGGGCAATCCTTTTGGCTGCCGCGACCCCGACAGCAAGCGGGGAAATATTTTTTCTGTCCGATGGCCATGACTACCGGATGGCGGATATTGCCGACACCTTTGCGCACGCCATGGACATACGTGCTTTCAAGCTCCCCCTGCCCCATCAACTGCTCTTAGGCATGGCATTTTGTGCAGAATGTTTTGCCAGAGTCACCGGCAGACCTTCTATTATGAGCCGTGGCAAGGTCAGGGAAATGGGCTGCACGAATTGGCTCTGCGACATTGCCAAGGCTCGAGCATTCCTCGGTTTCGAGTCCCGGATTGCTCTTGCGCAGGGAGCGGCATTAACCGTAGCCTGGTACAGAAAAGAACATTGGCTCTAGGCGTATTACCAGGATGTATCGATGGTCAACCTTTCAAAAAGAGCAATCATGGCTGGTATTGAGATCGTTACGGTGGCTAGCAGATCAGAGCTCAAGGACTTCATTGACCTGCCGTGGACAGTGTATGCCGACTACCCTCAATGGGTCCCCCCCCTGAAGAAAGAAGTTCGTCGGATGCTGGATCCCGGCATCCACCCGTTCTGGGAATTTTCCGAGCGGATCCTCTTTCTGGCCCGGCGCGGCAAGAAGACGGTGGGCAGGATAGCGGGCATCATTGATCGCCATCATAATGCGTTTCATCGTGAGCAAATGGGCATTTGGGGCTTTTTCGAATGTGCCGACGATCCTGAGGCCGCGATGGCCCTCTTCTTGTCGGCGGAAACCTGGGTTCGCCGGAAGGGGATGACCTTCGTGCGTGGTCCGCTCAATCCCTCCATCAATTACGAGGCGGGTTTGCTCATTGACGGCTTCGATGCTCCGCCGGCGTTGATGATGCCGTACAATCCGCCCTACTATCCGCGATTGATCGAAGCGTGCGGTTTCAGCAAAGAAAAAGACCTGTTTTCCTTCATCATAGACGGGGAGTACCAGCTGCCCGAATGGATGGAGAGTCTTGCTGCACGGCTGGCGCGGAAAAAAGGTATCCACATCAGGCGCTTTCGGCTCAAGGACCCGGTTCCTGAACTTGCCCTGGTCAGGGAGATTTTCAACGACTGCTGGTCCGGCAACTGGGGGTACGTCCCCTTGAGCGATCATGAGATACGGGCAATTGGGAAAAGCATGGTGGCCATCGCCGATCCTGACCTGGCCTTTTTTATCTATTACGAAGACGACCCCGCCGGGGTCTGCGTGATCCTGCCTGACATCAACCCCTTGCTCAAGCGTTTCAATGGGCGCATCGGTTTGTCGGGATTGCTGAAAATCGCCCTCTATCGGCGGGAGATCAACGGATTACGGGCGTTGCTCTTCGGCATCAAGGAGAAGTACCGGCAACTGGGACTTCCTCTGCTGGTCATCCGCCACCTCTATGAGGTGGTGCGAAAGAAAGGAAAATATAACTCTCTGGAGCTGGGCTGGACCTTGGAGGACAACGAGTCGATCAATTCGTTGCTTGAGGAAGCCGGTGCACGAATAAACAAGAAATATTGCATATACAGGAAGTCGTTATGATGACTGAAGGCGGGGGCATCACCTTGCAGCGGAGGCATGGACAGAGTGTCTGAACAGCGGATTCCAATCATTGCATTCGTTTGGCGGCCTGAAGAGAGGATTTCGGCGGTGACTCAAATGGCGCACCGGACGGGAAGCAGGGCCATCTTCGATTTTTCCCTGATGAAGGTGGAACCACTCTTTTCCGCCTTACGAAAAGCAGCTTCCGCCGTCCCGGTCCGGGATATCAAGATTCCCGCCCTTGCCTTGATGGATCGTTCTTTGCCGCAGTTGCTGCAAGAAACAGGGGTCGAAAACATCTGGGTTGAATGTCATCCCAGGTTTTTTCTGGACGATTATTACGCCTCTCTCAAGAGATTGAGGGAATTGACGAAAATCTGCCGTTGCTTTCCAATCATCGGAGACTTGGATCTCCTGACGGCTATTTTGCCAGATAGCCCGGGAATCGGGCGGATTGTCTTAAAAGGATGCGAGGCCTCGGGATTTGTGAGCGGTGAGACGACGCTCGCGCTCTATGCGGCAATTAAAGAGGTGCTGCCCAAATTATCGCACTCTGTCGATATCCTCATCTGGGGCGGTATTGCCACCTCTGAAGCGGCAGCGGCCTTCCTGTGTACCGGGGCCACAGGGATTGTCTTTGAGAGTGTCCATTGGCTGACCGACCTGGTTGCCGTTGATGATGGCCAACGCCAGCGGATTGCCAACCTCCGCCTCGATTCCACCGATCTGATAGGCCTGGATGTGCAGGTTCCGTGTCGCTTGTTCAACAAGGGCAACTCGATTGCGTTTAAGGCAATTAAACACTATGAGAGCTCGCTGTGCGAAGCAGAAATCACGGAACAACAACGCCGTTCCTTCGTAGACCGGGTGAGTTCCGGGGCCCTCCAGCCTCTTGCGAGCCATTTTACCCCGGAGGATATCATCCCTCTGGGCGTGGAAGCCGCCTTTGCGGCCTCCTTTGCCGATCGTTTTGGCGCCGGAACCGAGGAGGCTGTGACGTCCTTCATGGACGAAATCCGCAACCAATGCCGCCTCGCTGCGTCGAACAAGAATTGCTTTGTAAACAGCCCGGTTGCCAGGGAAATGGGAACCCAATACCCCTTTATCCAGGGGGCCATGTCCTGGATCACGGATGTCCCCGAGTTTGCTTTGCGTGTTGCCGAGGCCGGCGGATTGCCCACCATCGCCCTGGGCATGATGGATGCGGCAACCCTTGATCTGCGGCTGGGACGTTTGCCGGAGATCATGGGAGAACACCCGTATGCGGTGAATATCGTTTCGCTGGCGGAGAATCCTTTCCGGGAGAGCCAGCTGGCCTGGATAAAGCAGCACCCGCCCCGGTTTGTGGTGATCGCCGGCGGCGACCTCTCACCGCTCAAGGAATTGCTGGAGTGCGGCATCGAGGTCATGTACATCGCCCCTGACGAGTCCCTGTTGCGGCTAGCTCTTGAGGCCGGCGTTCGCTATGTGATTATCGAGGGGTACGAGGCCGGCGGGCACGTGGGCCGCCATAGCACCCTCACCCTGGCGCAAAGGGTGTTGGATTTGAGACGGTTGCACCCTTCCCTGTTTCACCAGTGTCGTCTCATCCTTGCCGGGGGCATCTTTAACCGGGAGACTGCCTTCATCGCCGCCATGCTCGGAGCGGATGCCATCCAGATGGGGACCGCCTATCTGGCCACCCGGGAGATTGTGGAAACGGGCGCCCTGACATCGCTCTATCAGCGCATGATCCTGGAAGCGCCTCCCGGGGGAACGGTCGTCTCGGGCCAGGCCACCGGACTTCGGGTGCGATCCTTGCGGACTCTGAGAATGGACGCGGTTTTATCCCTGGAGCGGGAGTTCACTGCGGGACAGCAGGACGAACACTCCTTCCGAACGAGCATAGAAGCGATGACAGCGGGGAGCCTTTTTGCTGCGGCTCGAGGCCTGGACCGGCCAGGCGGCGCACCTCTGGATGAACGGGCCTGTCTGGAACGCGGGCAATTCATGAGTGGAGCCTGCGCTGGTCTCATCGGAACGGTCCTGGAACTGCAGTCCTTCCACCGACATCTGGCCGAAGGCACGCTGTTGCTCCATCAGCCCTTTGCGGGAGCGATCGAAAACAATCCGGAAACATCGCTCTCCGAGGCCGGCCGTGGGCGGCAGCCATTTGCACCCGTCCGAAATGATGGTGCACGCATCGCCATCACCGGGATGAGTATTCTCAATGCATTAGGAAACAGTCCCGAGGGGGTTTGGGATGCAAGCCTGGCCATGGAGAGCGGTATTACCCTGATCCCGCCTTCGCGTTGGGATCACAGCCTTTTTTATGATCCCCGGCCACAGGTTCCGGACAAGACCTACTGCAAGGTGGGGGCCTTCCTCGATTTCCCGATCTCCCGCCATGAACTCGGTATTCCTCCCCATGATTTCCGGACCATGACCGAAGCCACAAAAATTACCATGTGGCTTGCCGATAAAGCCGTCCGGGCATCCGGTCTTCTGGAATCGGACATCCCGCGTGAACGAATCGGGGTTCTCATCTCCCAAAACTCCGGGGAGGCGGCGGGGACCCTCACCAATACGATCATCAGGGCACACGTTCATGATATCGTCGGCTCGATAACAAGGGCCATTCACCTCACATCGGATCAGCGGAGCGCCATCGAACGGGAGGTGCGGTCCGGTCGCATGGCCCCGGACGACACCTCACTTCTGGGCAGGCTCAACTGCGCGGCGGCCGGATTCATCTGTAACCGCTATGGGTTCATGGGGCCAAGCTACGCGGTTTCCGCTGCCTGCGCGACCTCGTTGGTTGCTCTTTACAGCGCTATCCAGATGATCAAGAGCGGCGTCATCGATGCCGCTGTCGTCGGCGGAGGCGAGGAAAATCTCACCCATTTGCATTTCCTCGAATTCTCCGCCCTGGGCGCCCTATACGGGCTGTCGGGGCAGGAAAGGCCCGCCCGCGAGACCTCGCGCCCCTTCGATGCCCAAAGAGACGGCATGGTCCTGGGTGAAGGAGGAGGGATGATTGTTATTGAACGGGAAGGTTCGGCCCGCGCACGGGGCGCACGCGTCCACGCCGTCATCACCGGCATGGGCGCGAGCAACAACCATCTGGGCATGGTCGAGTCCTCCAGTAGCACCCAGGAGATCGCCATCCGCGCTTCTTTCCAAACAACACCCTATGGGCCTGAGGCCGTGGACCTGGTGGAATGCCATGGCACGAGTACCCGGCAGGGCGACGTCGAGGAGGTCCGTGCCCTCAAGTCAGTCTTCACTCACCCCAAGCGCACCGTACTTACCTCCTTCAAATCCCAGATCGGGCACACCCTTGGCGCCTCGGGCATCAACAGCCTCATTCGCGGCGTCATGGCCATGAAGGCAGGGATTTTTCCCCCTACACTCAACTATCGCCATCCGGACCCGGCGATGGACCTGAAAGGATCGGGCCTTTTGATCGCCCCCGAGCCGCTGGACTGGGCGTCCACAGGCGGCCGGTTGCGAAGGCTTCAGGTCAATGCCTTCGGATTTGGAGGTTCCAACTACGTGGTGCAGGTGGAGCAGCCTATGGATGAGGCCGGTACGGTTCTGGTATCGCCGGGCTGCGCGTCCGGTTTCGCCCGAGAAAAGGCTGGAACCACGGCGGATGTATTGGCAAAGTCAAATCCTGCTGGAGAGGCAAGGGGCGAGCCCCCTGTGCTTGAGGGCGTCTCTCTCTTCCGGGCCGAGATAGATAACCGCGACTCCCGGCTGGCTGTTGTGGCCGAATCTGAAGAAGAGGCGCTCACGGTTATCGAGAGGTCCCGCAATTTTGCCGAGGGCGGAGCCGTCACCCCTCAAGCCCTGCGATCCCTGGCGCAGCAGGGGATCTTCATGGGCAATGCGGATCTGCCCACGCCTCCGCTGGCTTTAGTGTTTCCGGGGCAGGGAACCCATTATGGAGGTATGGGGCGGGAACTCTACGAGTCGTTTCCGGTCATTAAGGAAGAGATGGATCGGGCTGCGGCCGTGGCCGATTTTGACCTTCTGTACCTCCTGTTCCACGACCAGGAAGAAAATCTGCAGAAGACCAGGTGGCAGCAGCCGGCCCTGTTTGTGCTGGAATATGCCATGGCTCGATACCTCACCACCCTGGGTATCCGCCCGGTGGCCATGGCCGGCCACAGCCTGGGCGAGCTGACCGCCTTGTGCCTGGCTGGCGTCTATTCCCTGGAGGACGGGTTTGGCATCGTCAACCAAAGGGCATTGTGCATGGACAAGGCCGCTGGCCTGCAGGATGTGGATCCCGGCGTCATGGCGGCGGTGGATGCCCCCTTGGACCTGCTGCGCGAGATGATCCAGGAAGTGGCGGGAGACGTCCACATCAGCAATATCAATTCACCGCTCCAGGTCGTTGTCAGCGGCACGACCGGGGCGGTCAAGGATTTTTGCACCCGACTCAAAGAGAGGGGATACAGGGCGACGCTTTTGCGCGTCAGCATGGCCTTTCATTCCCCGATCATGCGCGTCATTCGCGCTGAACTGGAGGCCTACGTTGCCGCCATTCCCTTTCATTCCCCCCGGATCCCGGTCATCTCCAATACGACCATGGCACCGTATCCATCGGACCCCGGCGAGATCAGGCGCATCCTCATGGCCCACCTGGAATCGCCCGTCCATTGGATGCAGAATGTCCAGACCCTGTGGCATGACTTCGGCGTTCGGCTCTTCGTCGAGGTGGGCCCCGGCGATATCGTCAGCAGTTTCATTACCGACACGGTCCCTGACTCGGCATGTATCCAGACCTGCCTGCCCGCAGCAGAAAGCCTGACCTACAAGACCGCCCTTGCGCAGTTGTGTGTGCATGGGGCTTTGCAGGTGCAAGGAGCACCGCGGGTTATTGACCTTCCTGAAGTAAAGGTTGCAAAATCTCATCCGGTCGCCCCAGCACCCGCGTCATCGGCCCCTGAACTCATGGGTGCCAACACCGATCCGGTGGCAACGATCGTGCAAAGGGAAATCAACCGGTTTGTGCTCAAGACTTCTGGCGGCCTACTTAAGCCCATTATCTTGGACGCCATCCGCCAGGAGCTGCACCCGCACTTTCAGGAAGGTGATCTCTCCTCTGCCTCGCAATCCATGTTCGGGGCTTCTGGGCCCCTTGCAGGGCGGAAGCCGGTCTCTCCGGGTGCGCCGGCAACCCTGCCATCGCCGCTCGAGCGACTCCCTGTGGCGCACGATCCGGGGCAGCCCTCACCGCCGCCTCCAGGCGAGGGGTCCGGGCACCAGGATCTGATGGAACGGCTCATTGGCATCATCATGGATGCCACCGGATTCAATCGGGACGAAATTCAACCCGGGATGGATCTGCGCAAGGACCTCTCCATCCGTTCCAGCCGCCTCCCGATCATCATGGATGCGGCGGAACGCCAATTTGCGATCACTATCGAGTTAGAGGATTTTATCGATGTCCGTACAGTGCAGGACATCGCCCAGAGGATCGCCACGATAATCGCCGGTCAGGAAGGTTCCAGCCCGCAACCGGCCGCCGCGCCGGATGACAGCGACCCGGCACGGGATGAGATTTTGAAGCCCCTGGAGGATGAAGGGCTCAAGCGGCTGGTCTTCCACCAGATCGCTGTCGAGCCAGCGGCCTCCATTCCCGTAGCATTGAACCCTGGCGAGTCGGTCCTCCTTTTTTCAGCTGACAGGGAGGAGAGACGTGCCGCAAAGGTACAAGATATCCTCAAGCTGCAATTCAGGGTTGACCCGTTGCCCCTGCTGTTTCTGCCGGGGAATCCCGGTACGGGCAATGATGAGGGCCAGGACATTCGCTCGACTGCAGGGGCCGCCAGCGCCGCCGCCCAGATAGCGGGCCTGAAGTCCCTTGCCGGGATGGTGATCCTCCTGCCGCAAGGAGAGACGGACAGATCCGCAAGCATGGAGGATGTTTCGCGGCTGCTCAGGGGGTTCTTCATCCTGCTGCAAGCGTTTCTCCAGGCACCGGCTAAGAAATTTCTCGTTCTGATCCACTCCGGGGAGCGGAATGAAACGGCCGCTCAGCTCCAGGCGGAAGGAATGTTGGGTCTTTTTCTGAGTGCCGCGCTGGAATATCCGGCGGTCCAGTTCCGAACCCTGGCCATCGGCAGTGATACCGATCTTGATGCCGCCTTACGCGCTGCCTTGGACAGAGGCTACCCGATGGTGGAGATGGCGCATCGTGCGGGCAGGGTGTGGACCTCAGAGGGGTACATCGCCCCGTTACACGTTATGAATCCGGCAGGTCCCGATCTTCGCCCTGGCGACGTGGTTATCATGTCCGGAGGCGCAACCGGGATCGGCGCCCACCTGGCCCGCAGTCTTGCACCCTTTCATCCCCGCCTGGTTTTTCTGGGGCGGACGTCGCTTCCAAATCCGCCTGCCGGGTCTTCTGGCGATGGCAACAAGGCTGCGGAGATTACCCGGACTCTAGCGGAACTGCACGCCGCCGGCATTGAGGCCTTCTACCATACCTGCGATGTCGCCGATCCCGCAGCGGTCCGGGCGGTCGTGGACGAGGTGGTCCACCGGTATGGCCAGATCTGCGGGATCATCCACGGCGCAGGCGTACTTAGGGACAACTTTCTCAGCCGGATGACGGCCGATGAGTTCTCCCTGGTCACGGACATTAAATTCCTTGGGGCCTGGAATCTCTTTCAGGCGGTCGACAATGCCGGCCTGCGATTTTTTGTGGGCTTTTCTTCGGCGGCCGCGATCCAGGGCAATCCCGGCCAAACCAACTACGCGGCAGCCAACCGGATGATGTCGGCCTTGCTCAGCACCTTCCGGCAAAAGTATGGCGCCATCCGGATCAAGGCCTTGATGCTGCCTCCCATCGAAGGAGCGGGCATGGCCGAGAATCCGCATGTTCGGGATCTGATGCAGCGGATGGGAGCGGCATACGTCCATGTGAATGAACTCGCTGGGCTGTTCTGTCGAGAGCTTTTCGTCTCCCCAGCCGACGACGATTGGGTGCTGTTCATGCGGACGCTCCCGGCCGTGCAGACGGCAAGGCTCAATCTTATGCCCGGTCGGTTACTCAATGGCGAAGCGGAGAGTGGGATCGAGGCGTTTAGTCCTGAAGCCTTTCCCCTGATCGAGGGGATTTCCAGTCTCGACCTGCGCCGGGAACAGCTCGAGGCCTTCAAGGTCTTTGCCCGGGAAAAAGATCTATGGATCGAGGATCATCGGCCCTTGCTGTTCGTCAAGCATCCTCTGATCTCAGCCGCCATGTTGCTCGAAACCTTTATGGAAGCCGCCCGGCTGCTGTATCCGTATCTGCAGGTGCGAGGCGTTCGCCAAGTCCGGTTTATCGACATGATCCAATGTCCCCCCGGAGTTCCGCGGCCTTGCAAAATCTCCTGTTGCCGAGTGGGCACCGGTCTTGGGGAAGTGGTGTGCGAGGTCTCGCTCGCGACCCGGTCAATCTCCCCCGCCGGCAGAGTGACCGACCGTTTTACCCCGCACTGTGCTGGCCAAGTGATCTTGGATAGCGGCGATGGAGGGGAAAGTCTCGGTGAGGGGTTCCCGGATTTTCCGGTCCGGTTAGACGAACTGCAGACCGGCCCAATGGAGCGCGCCAAGGTGCTCAAATGGTACCAAGACCACAGCGGCCTTGCCGGCAGATATCGTGTGCTGGAGTATCTTGACGGTGCTGGTCCGGGAGTGGTGCGTGGGCAAACCATCTACCGGCAGACCGATGATTTCGCCGGTCTGGCCAACGCGCACTACCAGTACTCGCCCTACCTGTTCGAAGCCCTCTTGCAGTTGACCGGCCTCTACTGCGTTGCCATGAATATGCCCGAACAACGGACCATGATTCCGATGGAGATCGGGGAGATGCGGTTGAGCCGAATCTGCCGGGTGGGGGAACGGATCACCCTGGAGGCCCGCTTGCGGGCGCAAGACGAGCAGGGTTTCACCTGGGATGCCCGAGGACTCGACGAGCAAGGCCGCACCCTCATGCAAATTGCCAACCTGCGGATGCATTGGGTTGCAGAGTGAGTCTGCCGAGTGGGCAAAGAGGAGCGTGGATATGGTCACGGAATGCCAGGACATAACTGTTCATGCCACCAGATTTGCTTATCGTGGGGGACTGGTATTCCATGCCTCCTTGCCCGGTGAGGGCGAAACCGGCAACGGATGCGGGGCCAGCAGGGCTGCCGATCAGAAGCGCCTGGTCACCACTCTGTGGAATCACGTGGGGGCGATGGATAATCCTCGCTGGCTCTATCGGCATGTCTTCGACCGGGCTACGTCCCCCCTTCAGGTGGCGCATGGTCCGCTGGGTAGGCCCCAAATTTGGCTAGGAGAAGTTCCAGGCCCCGCTGTCTCTTTCAGCGAGGGGGGCGGGAGGATCTGGGCCGCTCTGTGCGGGGATGGGTCCGATATCGGCATCGATGTGGCCGCGGCTGGCGAATTTCAGGACGACTACCCCTTGCACCGGGTGTTTCACGACCAGGAACTGCACCATGCCGGGCGGTTGACGGGGGGAGATGCGGCCAAGGCAGCGGCTCTGCTCTGGTCGATTAAGGAAGCGGCGGTCAAGGCCCTGGGATGCGGGTTTCACCTTGTGAGTCCACGGGAGGTCCATGTCTCTCCCCCAAGAGGAGGGAACTGGGAATATACATTCCCGGTGAGCTTGTCGGGAAAGGCCCTGATGCGCTACCCCCTGGGCGCCCGCCGTTCCATATGGGTCCGTTCGTATCCCCTTGAGCAGATGTGGCTGTCCATCGCTCTTGTGCATGGGCAGTCGCAATACGATGATGGCCGGACTTCCCGACTAACGCTTTCCAGAGGCAGAAGGTTGATTCATGATTAAAGAAGCTGAGTATGCCATCGAAGTTGAACAATTGACCAAGCGGTACGGGAGGTATCTGGCAGTGAACAACATCTCGTTCAAGGTCAGGAAGGGTGAGGTTTTCGCTCTCTTGGGCCCGAACGGAGCCGGCAAAACCACCACGGTCGAGATTATCGAAACCATCCGCAGGCCCACCTCGGGAAAAGTGCGCCTGCTCGGGATGGACGTCACCAAGAAAAAGCACGCCATCGTCCCCTGTATCGGGGTTCTCCCCCAGGGATTCAGTTCTTTTGACCGGATTACGGTCCGGGAAACCATGCAGTACTACTCGCGGCTTTTCGGCAGCAGACATGTCGATATCGACGAGTTGATAGCGCTCGTCAACCTCACGGACAAGGCCAAGGAGCAATACGCGACCCTCTCCGGAGGCTTGAAGCAGCGCCTCGGCATTGCCATTGCCTTGGTGAATGACCCTGAGGTTGTGTTTCTCGATGAGCCGACCACCGGGCTCGATCCCCGAGCCCGGCGCGAGGTGTGGGACGTCCTCCTGGGCCTGAAGAAGAAGGGGAAGACAGTCTTTCTCACGACCCACTACATGGAAGAGGCGGAGTTGCTTGCTGATACGGTCGCCATCATCTCCAAGGGCAGAACCATCGCCATGGGCTCACCCAACCAGCTCATCGAAAACAATGCCGATTATCTGGTGCTCACCCTCCAGTCCGTTGATGCGGGAGCCCTGGAGATTATTGCCCAGATGGGATTTCGGCCGGAACAGAACAACGACCAGACCATCCTGGTGCGAGTGGTGCACACGGATGATATCCGGAAAATACTCAACGCCATCCAAGAGGGAGGGGCGTCGTTTCTTAGCATGGATGTGCGCAAACCCAACCTCGAACAGGTTTTCTTGAAGCTCACCGGCGAGGCGCTCCACCAGGGCGCTGACGGCGAGAAGGGGGCATTATGAATCTTCGCGTTGTCGGCGCCAATCTGGTGGTGAGTCTCAAGAGCTTCTACCGCGAGAAGACCGCCATGTTCTTCACAACCATGTTCCCGATCCTGCTGATCCTGGTGTTTGGCACCATCTTCATGGACGATGACAAGTTGCACTTCAATCTGTGCCTGCAGGACCTTGACCAAAGCGAAGCATCGGCGGAGATCGCCAAGGCCCTCGCCGTTACCGGGAAGTTGAAAATAATCAGGGTCGACCCCGCCCTGGAAGCCGCGAAGTACGCCAAAGACAACCAGGCAAACCTGGTCCTCGTTATTCCCAAAGACTATGAACAATCCCTCGCGCGATATCTGCAATTGGGCGACCGGAACGCTTTCGTTACCCTCAGGTATGTCTACGACCCCAGCTCCAGCTCGGTGGTGGAGAAGATGCAAATCCTCAACGGGGTCTTCGCCGCGATGAACCAGGAGCTGTCGGCAAAGCCGCCGTTCATCCGGACAGCGGAAGTATCGATTCACACCCGGAAATACCGGTTTCTCGAGTTCTTCATCCCCGGCATCATCGCCATGGCGATCATGACCGAGAGCCTGTTCGGCACGGTGCACGTCAACACGGAGCTGCGGCAGAAAGGGATCATCCGAAAGCTGGCCACCACGCCTATCACCCGTGCCGACTGGATACTGTCCAATATCCTCCACCAGTGCATTCTCGCAGTCATATCCACCACCCTCATGCTGCTGGTCAGCTACGCGGTGTTCCGCGTTCAATTGCACATCAACGCCTGGTTGCCGCTGTTCATTGTGCTGGACGTTTTTTCGTTCGTCGGCATCGGCATGATCCTCACCCGCCTCGTCAAGGAAGCACAGAGCGCCTCGGCAGCCGCCAATGCCATCATGTTCCCGATGATGTTTCTCTCGGGGAGCTTCTTCCCGCTGGAGATGATGCCGGAATTCCTGCAGTCGTTCGCCAAGACACTGCCGCTGTATTATCTGAATGAGGGCCTGCGGGCATCCATGGTATTGCAAGACAACACGACCGCGTTGCATAACGCGGCGATCATTGGGGCCTTTGCGACCGTGGTCTTTATCCTGGGCCTGACGGTCACCCAATGGGAGGAGGGAAAATGAGAAGATGGCCCTGAGAGGAAGGGAAGAACGAACAGTTGCGTTTCGCTCATGTGTTATACCCGGCCTTCGCCTAGCGCCGGTGGACCCAATCGCAGCGCTGGCAGGTTGGAAACCCGCTGTAGTCGAGTTTGCCAAAGTTTTTTCTAATCCCGGACAGCACCGGCCCATTCCAGATTTCTCGCAGACTCTGGACGTTCACATCGCCGACGCCCTGTACGCCATTGTAATCAACGCAACAGGTCACCGCACGGCCGTCCCAGAGCACCGACAGGGCTGACCAGGGGTAAAAACAGACCGACGCGATCTTTTCTCCCACCCTGTTGTACGACTTGCCGCCGCCAAAGTTATCCAACGAGCTGATATTGAGGCAGTCGCTGGCGATCTTGTCGGGCAAAGAGCGCCACAGAGATTGAAACTCAGCTATTTGGGCCCCATTGGCTTCCTGAGGCAGGTATTGCAGAATCAACTTCGGATTGTTCCTCTTTGTTTCCTTTCGTATCCGCATAAAATCTTTGATGTTTTGCAGCGCTACCTTGAAATCAAGTTGCCGCATGGTGGCGTTATACGAGGCTTCGTCGGTGCCGTAAAAACTGATCTTCATTGCATCCAAGCCGGCAAGGATGAGTGACCGTGCTGTCTCGGGGAACAGGAGCGAGGCATTGGTGACAATGTAGGTTTGCCCGATCCCGCAGGCCTTGGCGAGCTTGATTCTTTCAGGCAACAAGGGATCCAGAAGCGGTTCGCCAAACCCGTGCAGATGAACAACGGGTTTTCGGCGCGCGCCGGCCAGTTCGGTCATGATCTTTTCGAATAAGGCAAACTCCATGAAGCCGCGTTTGCGGGTGAGCGTGTCTCGGGGGCACATAACACACCGCGCATTGCAGCAGTTGGTGTTTTCGATCAGGATTTGCGAGGGCCAGGGGAGATGGAAGCGGTAGTACGGAGAATAGAGTAGAGGGGTTTTGGCCAAAGACAGCAGGAACCTTGCAATTTTGTCCCGAGCATTGAGAATCATCGCGCTTCCTGGAAGGCTGTAATTTTAGGCAAGGTTGAAAGAAAAAACCACTTCACTGCGCACCAGGCAAAAAGGACGGTCTTAAGGTCGCAAAGCCCTGTAAGGGATTCTGGACAGGCTCAATTATGTTCATCAATACCTCCTCTGTTCGCTGGCCTGTGTACCGCGCGTTATGATTTTTCGACACTCGCTGCCAGTTCGCCAGCCAACGTGCACAGGGAGGTGGATTCTTCCAGGCCGTCCAAAAACCGTTGTGGAATCTGCGAAAGACCAACTTGGGCGCCAACAAGAGCACCGGTCAGAATAGCGCGTGCCTGGTTCTGCCCGCCTCCATTGACAGCATGCAGCAGAGCGGATTCAATATCATCGTGAAAACGGGCGGCTAGGTAATAGGCCGCCGGTAACTGGTGATAGATAGCACACGGCATACCGTAGACTATGGAGACCTTCCAGGCCGGTTCGATACAGATGTCCGGGTCCGCGGCGGCTGCAGCCATATAGGACGGTGTCAGCAGGGCATCCGGAGAGGCAAACCTCCCGGCGCGAGGCGGGTCAGGATCACCGGGACGGGGCGGCTGCAGATTGTCGCTGGTCACCGCGTGGAAGGGAAGCGCTCCATCATGCACCAGTTTCATCAACGTGCCTGACAAACTGGAATCCAGAGTGTGTCCTTGGACCAGCAGACCCAAAACCGCTCCAAAGGCAACCGTCATTGACACCACCGCATCATCGTTTTGGGTCAGGATGGTATTACTGGTGATGCTGCTGGCCAATCGGGCAGGGTCAAGGGCATACCGCACCGCCAAAGCCAAGGTGCGTTCGATTGCCTCTGTTGTGTCGGCGTGGCCTCCAGTCTGGCCCCAGGGTAGTTTCTGCTGCACCCTCAGACGCCACAAGTCGCGAATCGACTGACTGGTATAGCCGCCTGGCCCGTTCATGGGAGAGCCGTCCAGTAAGGGCAACAATTCTTCATCCATACGCCGACAGAAATCCGCTTCATCATACTGCCCGCACGCAACCAGCGAGCGGAGCGTCAATTTTAGGATATAACCGGCCTGGGAAAGCTGCCCGGCCTTGAGCCCTGCATGGTAGCGGCCTGGCTGGGGATCGGTATAGCCGTTGATCCACTCGCCGTAGTCGCGGCGCAACTCGGCAAGATCGTAATACCAATGCGGCCCAAGACCCAGCGCATCGCCGATAAAGGCACCCATGATTGCTCCGGCTGCTCGGTCCTGGATGGTTGTGTCTGACATTTTTGGCCTCCCCTCGTCTCGTTGCTGGTTAACGCCCAAGCTCACCCGCCCGGCGGACTCATCAGAGAAAAAGTATGGTCACTGGTGCCCTGTCTTGGCGCGACAGGCATCCATCAGCCGTGCCGGACGGGCCAGCTCCTGATAGCACGCGCCCGTTCCTGAAATGCGAGCAAAAGTCACTCTCTCCGCGCCACGATAAACAACTCCAGGCTGATGATGTCGTGCACCAGATGCATGCCAAGATGTTCAAACATCCGGCACGACCCGTAGCAGACATTCCAGAGGGTACGGTCGATGTCGAAGGCCGCATGGGCCTGGATGCTGCCATCCGACTGCGGTGCGATTGTGGCCGGGAAACTGATCGGCCGGGTCACGTCCTTGATTGTCAGCTCGCCCGTGGCAACCCCCTGGAGCGCTTCCGGCGAAGCCCCTGCCTGCGCTTCCCATCCGTTCAGGGTGAACGAGGCGGTCGGATACCGTTCAACCGCGAAGAAATCATCTGAAAGGAGGTGTTGTATCAGCATATCACGCCAGTAAGGGTCCTGCAGATCAAGGCAGGAAATTGTCGTCATATCCAGCACGATGTTTCCCGTTGAGAGCTTCCCCTTGGTAATCACCAGCTCTCCCCCCTGGATGGCAATACGGCCACTGTGACGTTTGCTGAGGTTGCGGCCGATCCACTCCAAGGTGCTTTTTTCGATGTCGATCCGGTAGCGGCCGTCCCGCAGCTCCGGATCGGTCCCAAAAGCCTGCCCGTTTCCCTCCACCGGCAGACCTGCGCCGTGCCAGGCAGCAAGCCCTCCGGAAAGGACGGCAACATCAGCGTACCCGGCCTGAAGCAGCCGTTCGCGTGCCAGCTCGGCCGCCCTGGTTGTGCCAGTGGCATCGTAGACGATCAGTTCCGTATCACGATCAGGGACCTGTTCGGCCATATGGTCGAGAAAGACCATCTCGTAGATACAGGCGTTCTTGGCGCCGGCCACATGGCGGCTGGCGTATTCTTCCGGCGTCATCACATCGATGACCACCGCACCGGCGTCGATGCGCTGTATCAGTTCATTGCAGGACAAGATTGCATGCATGGTGATCAACTCCTTTTTCTAACCGTCAATTATCGCAACTGCGCAGTCCTGGACCGAATCCGGCTCCGTCCGCCTGCGTCAACAAAGAACCGGTTTTCGCCAGGACGTCACATTGCCGTCATTTTTTCACCGCTTCCTGCGCCCGCTGGTAGCTCTCGCTCGCGGCCCGGTAGTTCGGCACCAGTTCGTTGTAGAGCGAACCCCATTGCGCGGCATCCGGCCGGTTCCAGGTACGCTGGAACTCGCCCATGACAACGTTGGTCGTCACAGGGATGATGCCCGCCTGCGCGAGGCGAGCCAGCGTGGTGCGTGAGGCCATCTCGCTGGGGTCGCCCGAGGCGTCGATCACGGCGTACACCTTGTAGCCGTCGGCCTTGGCCTGCAGCGCAGGAAAGGCAACGCACACGCTGGTCCACACGCCGGCCATGACGAGCGTCTTGCGGCCGGTCGCCTCGACGGCTTTGACGAAGTCGGCGTTGTCCCAGGCACTGACCTCGCCCTTACGCGCCACATACTTGGCGTTCGGCGCGGCGGTCGCCAGCTCGGGCATGAGCGGGCCATTGGGACCGTTGGGTTCCGACGCGGTCGTGATGACCGGCGCCTTGGCGAGTTCGGCGACCTTGGCAAGCACGACGGTGTTGGCGCGCAGTTCGGCGACGGGGATGTCCTTGACGGTCTGGAACAGACCGGTCTGATGATCAAGCAGAAGCAGGACGGTGTCATTGGGATCGAGGAAGACCTGAGCTGCGGCCTCACTGGGCTGGCGAGAGAGTCCCTGAATCGGCGCCCTCTCGGCGCGTACCTCGGATACGAGGAGGAGCGGGGTTGCAAGCAACAGGATGGCGGCATTCAGGGTCAGTAAAAACTTGCGTGTCTTCATGGTTGGCTCCTTTCAAAGGTTAGTGTGGTTTATTTTTTTTCCACTGCATTCTCCACTGGCAAATTTTTGAATTTGCTCCAATTCGCTTCCAAGTTGGCTTATACTTGCAGGGTGCACCGTGTGCACCGCCATGCTTTTGCTGTTGCGCATAGCGCACCCTGCACAAAACAGAGTGTCAGCTTGAATGCAAATGCGACTTGCTCCCTTGGTACTTGGTATTCTCAAGGAAAAGTGCCCAGTTTCGGCAATACTCTAATTTATTGCTGTATTCCAGAAACTTGTACTGATGCCTTTTTACGTCCGTATCTTAAAAATATGTTTTTCTCAGGCCGGAATCATTGCTGCAAATTCCTTTTCTACCTGCTTGGGATTCTTTTCCAAACCGAGATGCACACTCTGCGACCTCGGGTCGGGAAAAATGTCCTCATCGCCATTCTCCACTCCCCTGACAATTGCAGCGGCAACCTGATCCGGCGTTGTCTTGGGCATCTCTTGACCGGCCGTCATTTTCGTATCGACCGGTCCTGGATAGACACCGGCTACATGAATATTTCGGGCGGCCAGTTCCGCACGCAGTCCCTGCAGCAGTGAATGGCCGGCAGCCTTGGAGGCACAGTAGGTACCGTTTACCGGCAGGTTGACCAGACCGATGATGGAGCAGACATTCACAATCGCCCCGCCGCCGCGCGAGGCCAGCAGCGGTGCAAATGCCCGGCACATGGCCAGGGTGCCGAAGTAGTTGACCTCCATCTCTTCCCGAGCGCTTGCCATTGCGGTGGGCCCCATAAACCACGTACAGCGATTGACCCCGGCGTTGTTGATCAGCAGATCCAGATCCCGGCACTGCTCCGCTGCCGCCGCTACGCTGGAGGGGTCGGTAATATCCAGCTGAACGGCAACGACCCTGCTACCTTGCTGTTGAACCAATTCCGCTACTGCGGCGGTTGTACGAGCTGCCGCATAGACCTTCGCGGCCCCCTTGTCCAGCAGCGCCTTGACCAGGGCCCCACCGATGCCGCCGTTGGCACCGGTCACCACTACGATTTTGTTCTCAAGATTCATGCATCCTCCTCAAGTGTACTTGTTTTGGCTGATCCCCCGTGAATCGGCAACGGCTATGCTTTTACCGCACATACTGTTTATTGTGCCCCGGCTATTTATAGAGTCGTATCCGTTCTGCCAAAGGTTGGAACTCCTTTGCATCAGGCTGGGAAACCGGCTTGCCAAAAGGCATCTGGGCAATCAGCTTCCAAGTGGACTTGATGTTCCAAGCGGCTTGTACCGCCTCATCGATCACCGGATTGTAGTGTTGCAACGTCGCGCCGAATCCTTCAAGTTCCAAAGCCGTCCAGACCGCAAACTGCAACATGCCTGATGACTGGTTGGACCAGACCGGGAAGTTGTCGCTGTATCCCGGAAACTTTTGCTGCAGCCCTGTGATTACGTCCATATCTTCAAAATAAAGAATCGAACCATACCCGCTACGGAACGCCCCATCAATTTTATCCGCAGTAGCCTGAAAGTTCTCTGCTGGCAGAATCTTCCGCAATTCTGCCTTGGTTAACTCCCACAACCGATCATGCTGTTCGCCAAGGAGGATCACCACCCGGGCGCTCTGTGAATTGAACGCTGACGGCACATGCTTCACCGCCTCCCCCACAATTTCCTCGATCCGCTCATCAGTGGTGACGGGTTCTTTACTGATCGCGTAGTAGGATCTTCTCGCCTTCGCGGCATCGAAAAATGCCTTAGTCATAGAAAATTTCCTTTTTCTGTTAATGGATTTGACTTGTTCACACTAATAACAACTTGTGCAGCACACAACCCGTCGATCTGTCAGGCCAGGTCAAAAAGAAGCACTTCCGCCTTTTCCCAGCCGGTGATAAGCAACCGATTTTCATCGCTGATTGCGACCCCGTCTCCCGCTTCCAAATGGTGACCGTTCATCGCAACACTGCCGCGAGCCACCTGCAGCCAGGCATGGCGACCGGCGGGTACGGCATGAGCAATCTCTTCTCCCTGCTCAAGCAGGGCTGCATACAGGTTAACGTCCTGGTTGATGGTCACTGACCCGTTACGGCCGTCTCGCGAGGCAATCAGCCGCAGGTTTTTCCGCTTCTCCTTATCAGGGAAAAAGGTCTGTTCATAACTGGGTGTTACCCCCTTTTTTTCCGGCAGGATCCAGATTTGGAGAAAATGCACCAGCTCGGACCCGGAATGGTTGAACTCGCTGTGGGTGATACCGGTGCCGGCGCTCATGCGCTGCACCTCGCCGGGACGGATAACCGAACCGTTGCCCATGCTGTCCTTGTGCTCCAGCGCACCTTCCAGGACATAGGTGATGATCTCCATGTCACGGTGGGGATGGGTCGGAAAACCTTTTTTAGGCTGGACCCGATCCTCATTGATGACCCGCAAATCCCTGAAGCCCATCTGCTTCGGGTCGTAATAATCGGCAAAGGAAAAGGTATGGTAGGTATTCAGCCAGCCGTGATCGGCATGGCCGCGTTCGGTTGCTTTTCGTATGCGTAGCATGGTCGTGACTCCCTTATTGGTAACGATCCGGATCGATCGCAGCAGTGACACGTTTGTTTAAACTACTGCACAGATGCCGGTTGCGGTAGCGCCAGCCATTGAACTGCTTGTGGGTAAAATGAAATATCCGTTTCCCGCTTCACGGCGCATAATCATCTGTTGGGCCAGAAGCGAGTCTTCTGAGCTTCTTGCAAAATGAGCGTCCGCATGCTGTGTCATCGACCAACGGGAGAAATCTCGTGTTTCAACAGGCAATATTTCTCGCTACCGTTCGAAATAAAAAGAAAAAATGTTTCGTTTTTTTCCAGATGATCGGGTCACAACAAACAATCTTTTCAATTTTCAAAAGGCTCTTTTTCAAACTTTAAGTCGACATCAGTCAGATCGAAAGTCATTTTGATTTTTTATCGGCGCCACCGAACCATACGTTCGAATAAACGCAAGGATGGTCTCTGCACTGGCCGGTACCATGGAGTGATCACGGATACTGCCTCCCCCTCGGCCAAGGTCAGAAGTAATCAATACCATCCCTCCGGGGCAGGTTGTTTATTCCTTTGGTTGATACAGGACTGCCAGTTCCGGGGCGACGATATCCAGCGCCAGGCGAATCTGCTCAGGCGTATGGGTGCAATTAACAAAAAAGCGCAGACGGGCGGAGTTGTCAGGAACGGCCGGATAGACCATGGGCAGGGCATCGATCCCTTGCCGGAGAAGGGCTTGCGAGAGTTGTATCGCCTTGATGGAATCGCCGACGATCACGGGTATGACCGGGGAACCGATGCTACAGGCGCCGGTATTCAGGCCCCTTTCCCGGGCGAGCCTGAGAAAAAGCCCGGAGAGCTCTCGCAGACGCGTCACCCGTTGCGGTTCTCTCCTGAGCAGGCGGATGGCGGCCAAGGCCGCTGCGGCATTCGGCGGCGACATGCCCACACTGTAGACAAAGCCCGGCGCCGTGTATTTCAGGTATTCGATCAGGGCTCCGGACCCGGCGATGTATCCGCCGCAGCTGGCGAAGGATTTGCTCAAAGTGCCCATCCACAGTTCCACCTCGGCAGGATTGATGCCAAAGTGCTCGCCAATACCCCGGCCTCTTTTGCCCAAGACACCGATGGAATGCGCCTCGTCCACCATGAGAAAGGCGCCGTGCCGCTTTTTGACCTTTATGAAGGCAGGCAGTTCCGGGATGTCGCCATCCATGCTGTAGACGCCTTCAATCACGACGAGAGCACGGCGGAAACGGGGTCGCGACTCTTTGAGTATCTTGTCCAGGGCCCGCCAGTTATTATGCGGAAAAGCAAGGTGCGTTGCCTGGGAGAGCTGGCATCCCTGGAGAACGCTGTTGTGGATCAGGGCATCATGCACGATGAGGTCGAGTTTGCCGAACAGATGCCCAATCGTGGTCACGTTGGTGGCATGCCCGCTCACAAAAACCAGGCTGTCTTCCGTTCCAATCAGCCCGGCAATTTCTTTTTCAATTTCACGATGCAGTGGTCGTTCGCCTGAAGCAATACGGCTTGCCGAAACCGAGGTGCCGTAGCGGTCGATGGCGTCTTTGGCCGCTTGCGAGACAACCGGATCTCCGGACATCCCCAGGTAATTGTACCTGGAGAAGGTGATATGCTCTCGGCCTGTTGCATTGACCCCTTTGGAATTGTCCCCCTCGTGCTCCCTGAAGTACGGGTTGTCGATCCCGCGCATTTTCATTCCCAGCAAAATCTGCTGCAGGTTCCGGTATTCAGGGAAATCCACAAACGGCAGACACTCCGGTTGAATTTCCCGGACTTTCTTATAGTCATAGGCTCTTTCCACCGGCTCTCCGGACTGACGTCCGGAGGAGAGCACCTTTGCCAAGGGTCCGTCTTTGGCTTCAAGCCCTCTTCCCGCCGTTCCTTGCCAAAGGACATGCGCCGCCAAATCGGCAATGCTGGCCCCCATAAAGAGCGCCTCGACCGGCATCTCAACGCCTAAGTCCTCCTCAATGGCCGTCTTCAATTCCACAGCCATCAAAGAATCGATGCCCATCGTATTCAAGGGATCGTGCACATCTACCTTGGAGAACGAGATCTTCAGAAGAACCGCCACCATTTTTGCGATGGAAGACTGGGTCGCGTGGATGCTCTCCGATGGGTCTTCCGATTCCAGGTAATCAGATTTTTCCCATGCTTTGAAGGGTGACACATCTGGACCCTCTTGCGGATATCCGATGCACTCGGCAACAACGTCCAATGTACCCTGGATAAAATGTTCCCGGCAAAGCCGGCGTTTGACTTTGCCACTGGTCGTTTTGGGAAGAGTGGAGGTCTTTAAGAGAACGACGGCGTAGGCCTGGACGCCATGTTCTCGAGTGACACTTTGACGAATGGCTCCGATGACCGCTTCTGCATTAAGTTTTTTGATGAATGGTCGCTCGATTTCGTGCACCACCACCAGCTGTTCCCCATCTCCGGCTTCAACGGCAAACGCCGCTCCGCAGCCGTCCCGCAAGGCCTCATGACTCTTCTCCACGGTTCGTTCAATGTCGTGCGGATAATGATTGAGGCCCCGGATGATGATGAGATCTTTCAGGCGGCCGGTAACAAAGAGCTGCCCGGTATGGATAAACCCCAGGTCTCCCGTGCGCAGAAAAGGGCCTCTGCCCGTATCGGCAAGTCGAGCCTGGAAGGTCTGCGCCGTATCATCGGGCCGATTCCAATATCCTTGGGCAACACTTGGTCCTGCGATCCATATTTCTCCGATCGTCTCGTTCCCGCAGGGAGTACGTTTTTTCGGGTCGACGATAACAATTTCATGGTCAGCTGGCGTCTCCCCATTTCCTACCAGTTCGAAGTCGTGTTCCCTGTCATCTGCCGCCAAGGCAATGCGGCCGGCTTTCAACGCCTGGGCGTCCGCCTGCAAAAAAGTCGGTTCGACGCTGTTGTTGCATCCGCAGGCGATAAGGGTTGTTTCTGCGAGACCATAACAGGGCAGATAGGCTTTTTGCCGAAAGCCACAGGGCTCAAAAGCCGCAGCGAAACGGCGGAGTGTCTCCCCCCTGACGGGCTCGGCGCCGTTGAAGGCGACCTCCCAACTGCTCAGGTCAAGTCCTGACTTCTGTTCCGGCGTAATCTTTCGCACACAAAGATCAAAGGCGAAATTCGGCCCGCCACTTGTCGTCGCTCTATAACGTGAAATGGCCGTGAGCCAGCGGAGCGGTTTTTGGATGAAATGAACTGGCGATATCAGGATTGTATCTCCACCTGCGTAAACGGGCTGAATAATCCCTCCTATCAACCCCATGTCGTGGTACGGAGGAAGCCAGATAACGCCGCGGAGACTTGGTGCATGCCCAAAGACCGCGTGGATGACGGCTGAATTGTGGAGCAGGTTGCCATGGCTGACCATGACCCCCTTGGGGTTTCCTGTGGAACCGGAAGTGTATTGGAGGACAGCGAGGGCATCCGCGCCAAGGAGCGGTTCCTGCCAATTATTTGCCAGGTCGTCGGCAATGGTGTCGGTTGGTATCCATTTGAGAGAATCGAGTTCGGGATTATTTTTTATTTGTTCTCTGTAGTGTTCCAGGGTGGCAGTCGTTGAAAGCGCGACGGTGGCTCCTGCATCAGATGCAGTAGCGATGAGGCTTGCCAGGAACTGTTTGGAATGGGGAGGGTAGGCGGGCACGGCGACCATGCCCGCACAAAGGCACCCGAAAAACGCTGCGGGGAAATCGGCACCCGGAGGGTACAACAGAAGGACTCGCGCTCCTGGAGAGATGCAAGATTGAAGATGTGCTGCTATGGCGAGCGCTCTTCGTTCCAGTTCACCATAGGTCAGTCTGATCTCTTGTGATTCTCCATCAGTGAGATATGTGTAGACAGTTTTTTCCCGTTGTTCTTGAGCCCTCTGGCGCAGAAGGTGGATCATGTTCGGCAGCCCTTGCGGACAAATAATTGAACTCGAACTAGGCTGATGAGCATGGCTTGCAAAATTTTTCGTGCTGCTGTTCATTTCTTCCTTATTGATCGATAAAGCTTATGGACATTAAGCCGCTCAGCGTTTTTTAATGATCACCCGTGTTGTACCCATTTTCCAGTTGGAACCAGCAGATGGCTGAGCCATGAACCGTACGCATCCAGTCTCAGCCAAGGTTCTCTGCAGCGAAATCCCAATCTATCAGTGTGTCGAGCACTGCCTTGACATAATCCAGGCGCCGGTTCTGGTAGTCCAGATAATAGGCGTGTTCCCACACGTCGATGACTAACAACGGTTTCATGCCGGCGGTCATCGGCACATCCGCATTGCCGGTCTTGATCACCTGGAGTTTGTCGCCATTGAGCACCAGCCAGGCCCATCCGCTGCCGAACTGGGCCATCGCCACTGTCGCCAGTTCCTTCTTGCAAGCATCCAGCGAGCCGAAGGATGTCTCAATTTTGTGTTGCAACGCTTCCGGTGGTGCACCGCCACCTTTTGGCCTGAGACTTCGCCAATAAAACGTGTGGTTCCACGTTTGCGCGGCATTATTGAAAATTGCGGTGTACTCGGCCTTGCCAGCCGCTCCGGTAATTATTTTTTCCAGCGGCATACCGGCAAATTCCGTTCCTAATATCTGTTTATTCAGATTGTCGACATAGCCCTGGTGATGCTTGCCGTAATGGAAGCTCAACGTCTTTGCCGAGATGATTGGTTCCAACGCGTTATCGGCGTAGGGCAAGGGCGGCAGCCCGTGTGGAAAGATGCTTTCCTTTGTATCCTTACTCATAGTTTTTCTACCTCTATCTCTATGGTGACATCAAAGCGGAAGGGGGTGCTTTTACGAAGATGAGGCCCACAAAAGGGTATGAAATCGCCTCGCATCTCAATCTCCCCCGGTTGACAAGCAGTTTCTCGGTTGAATTCGGCTCCTTGTTTTCGGCTGTGGTCAGTGCTTTGGAAGGCTGTTCTGTTTCTCATGTGGCCTAAGGGAGAGGTGGCCAGGACGCGCTAGGCCTTGAAAAAAGCCAACAAGTCTTCATTGATCTGATCCTTGATGGTCGAACACAGACCATGTGGAGCGCCGCGGTAGATTTTTACGGTAGCCTTCTTGATGATCATGGACGACAGCAGGGCCGAGGCCCCGATCGGGACGATTTGATCGTCGTCGCCATGAAGGATCAGGGTCGGCACGTCCAATTTTTCTAAATCTTTGGTGAAATCGGTTTCGGAGAAGGCCTTGATGCAGTCGATGACGCCTTTGAAACCAGCCGTCATCCCCTGGAGCCAGAACGAATCCCGAAGCCCTTGCGATACCTGTGCGTTCTCCCTGTTGGCGCCGTAAAAGGGTGTGGTGAGATCCTTGAAGAACTGCGAGCGATCGGCAAGGACATTGGCACGGATCTCGTCGAACACCTCCATTGGCAAACCGCCGGGGTTGGCGTCCGTTTTCAGCATCAATGGGGTGACCGACCCGATCAGCACGGCCTTGGCCACACGGCTTGTTCCGTAACGGCCGACATAGCGGGCTACTTCGCCGCCGCCCGTCGAGTGGCCGACATGGATCGCATCTTTCAGATCGAGCGTTTCGACGAGCGTTGCCAGGTCATCGGCATAGGTGTCCATGTCATTGCCATTCCATGGTTGGCTTGATCGTCCATGGCCGCGGCGGTCGTGGGCGATGCAGCGGTATCCACGAGCGCCGAGAAACACCATTTGGTCCTCCCAGGCATCCGCGCTCAGTGGCCAACCATGGCTGAACACCACCGGCTGGCCGGTGCCCCAATCCTTGTAATAGATCTCCGTACCGTCTTTTGTTGTAATCGTGCTCATTCTTTGCCTCGTTTGTATCGAAATTAATCTCCGGCCTCGGGTATTCCCCGCCGTCAAAAGTTGCGAGACGCTCTCCACAGGAGAGCGTCTTCTTCAAACCCGGAAGTATGAGGACATGCATCCGTCATAGTGCTCCATGCCAACTTCTTCAGACGGGGTTGCGGTCAGGATCACCCTTGAGCAGTCCGGCCTGTTGCCGGATCGTCATTTGAGCCGCATGCTGTTTTTAACCGATTTGACCCCCTTGATCGTGCGTGTAAGCTCTACCGCTTTGTTGATGTCGGCCTGGGAGTTGACAAAACCGCTCAGTTGCACCACACCCTTGAAGGTTTCAACGTTGATCTCGGCTGATTTCAGGGAAGCATCTCCGAGAATGGCAGCCTTGACCTTGGTGGTGATAACCGTGTCATCGACATACTCACCTGTTCCCTCTTGCTTTGCTGTCGATGCGCATCCCAGGAACAGTGCCGTCAGGGTAATTAAAAGAAATGCGGTAAAAAAATTTGTTCGTGTCATGATTTGTTCCTCCAAATGATAAATGAAACTGCTGTCCCCGAAGCTGAGTACACCGGGGTGGGCTGGTGAGACCATTCTCAACATCCCCGGTTATTTGCCTACAACCTTCTCTACCTCACCGAGCTTTTCTTGGGCCTTTCCGCCTAAATTTTCAATTTTGCCTTCGGCTTCCAACTCGTGATCATCCATGACCTTCCCGGCGATCTCCTTGGCTTTGCCCTTGACCTGGTGCATCTTGCCTTCCACATTGTCTTTCGTACTTTGTTTCATGTTGTGCTCCTGTTTGAATGTGGTTGAGCTGCTTGAGGACGGTTACGGGAAAATCCTTGCTCAAGAAGCATCGTGTGTTTCCCAGACGCAGTTTGATATCGTTCCGAGAAAAGAAAGGGAAAGCGTAGATTCCGTCATGCTGTACTGACCCATAAAGCAATCAATGCGCCGGTTTGTAACGCTCAGCGTTACTTCGCCTATCAGTCTGAATTTTCAATATATTGTCCTTGAAAGGATTTGATGGGTCGTTATGGGACGCCCTTTTAAAAAGGTCATATTTCACCGTTGGTTAAATATGACCCTTTTAAATGCTGTTTGACTGTGAGAGTTGCAAGGGAATGTGGTTGTTTGGAGGAATTGCGTAGTTCGATCGATCAGACGCTTCGTATTGTATTTCTGATCGTTATCCAGCAAGGATGGATGGAAGCCGCAGACATGGTGCACGGTGCGGTGAAAAGAACTGGACAGCCATCATTTCTTCAGCCAAACCGTCTGTCAAACCATAGAGTTCCCAAGGGGTTGCCCCGGTTGCATCAATCCCTCGAGTGAAAGCCGGTAGTGGTTCATGTATCAGGCATGGGACGTGCAATATCTTTTCATAAGCCTTGCTCAGCTAGGGTTCTTTGGTTGGGTACGCAGTCGTCCCATGCAACCGCTGTCCTTCCACGGCGAGCAAGTGTTGCCCGGAATATAGACCATCAACGCTGTGTTGGTCCCGTAGCCATTACCCTGATGCCTCGTCGGATTTTTATCTGCGGGCTGCCATATCCAGCAGCAAGGAGAGAGTATGGGAGACTTCATCATTCAGGATTGCAGCCTGCTCGCCAAAACCAGCGGCCTGCCCGCCGCCATCAACCTTCGGGAACTGCGCGACCGGCTTGCTGTCTGCAGTCAGGACGTGTTGTACCATCACTTCTGCGAAACCCCGCTCGTTCCCTCGTTCGACAACCCCGACTACCGGAACGATTTCGCGGCATGGGCTCTCTTGCAATTGGGCGACCGGGTGCTTGCCGAGCAGCTCGGCATCATCAATCCCTATATCTTTCCCGATCTGGAGAAGTTGCGGGAACAGGTCCTTGAGATTATCGACGAACGGCTGAGCGAAGTATTTTTTATTCCCTCCTGCCAGCCTGGCGGGGAATTTTTCTTTACCGAAGCGGTGACCGTGGTTTTTGACACGGGCAAGCGGATTACGGCTCCGCAGGCCTTACCCGAGGCAATCGGCACCATGACCAATGGCAGCATCTACTGGGAATCTTGAAATTTAACTCATTAAGCCCCGGGATCACTCACCGGCAATTTTTTTCACAAAGACCATGCTTTTCTGGCATTTAATCCGATCAGTTTTGCACCCCGCCGACGCCTCGCTCTGCGCTCGATGGCGTTCTTTTGCCATTTTGCCGCTTTCTGGGCGCATTTTACCTGCTTGTCGCCAGAAGCATGCCCATCCGGTCAATGTTGTACGCCAAGTTGCGCAAGCCGATTTTTGCCTGGGCTCGACCTATGCCGATCGTGCGCAACAGCAAATTACCCGCTTTCTGAGCCTGCACACCGAAAATGTGCTCGATCCGCGAACGAACCCTGGACCTGGTCTTGTTGCCTTCCTGTTCTCTGGGCGTCAAGGGACGGTTACGGCTCCCCTTGCGTTGGATGTGTTCACGAAAACCATCCTTGGCGAGACGCTCCAGTCGGTCTGCCGATCGATAGGCCGAATCCGCCCAT
>Ga0074193_1000728_pt1 | contig 49856 bp, 55 predicted proteins | sample EPASupsiteHSE605_FD_64523 | JGI IMG/M metagenome (GOLD analysis project Ga0074193, IMG submission 64523) | Bioremediated contaminated groundwater from EPA Superfund site, New Mexico - Sample HSE6-05 | ecosystem: Environmental > Aquatic > Deep subsurface > Groundwater > Contaminated ...
TATCGTTAGTTCCCGTCGTTGGCTCTGCAATCGATGCCTATGATGCTTATAAATGCTATCAAAAAGGAGATATGGTAGGTGCTGGCCTCAAAGGAGCTTCCGCAGTAGTTGGTCTGATTCCAGGCGGCAAGGTCGTAAGTAAGGTCGCGGTAGTAGGAGCCAACGTTGCCGTAGCAGGAGCTAATATTGCTCATGACAGGGGCGCTTTTTAAAGATAGCAAAGCATCGAAAATGAGGTGAAGAGGAATGAAATGGGAAAATGCAGGTTGTATGCAGGGTAGTTATTTGCTAAAATTAAGTGGAGAATTAGCATTATGGGTATATTAGATAAAATATCTAAAAGTGGCAAAAAAGTAGCAGTCGCCGAAGAAAAAGCAGCCAGTAAGGTAGCAGGAAAGGCCAGTGGTAAAGTAGAACAAGTCGCAGCAAAAGAAGCAACAGCAGCTGCCAAGGCAGCAAAGAAACTGAAGAAACTTGGTAAGGGACTCGTTGGCGCTAGAGGGAAAAAATCTTCTGAAGCAATTAAGCAGCTGGAGGAGTTAGCTAGGGCGAAGATTAGTAAGGGGTCGGGTAAACCTAAAAATCCTATATTTGAAGTTTCAAAGAAACAATACCCAAATCACACTAAAATGTTAGAAAATGCCCAGAAGAATGGTCATTCTCTTGAAGGACTAGAAAGAGGAAGCGGAACTCGTGCAGCCCAGAAAAATCGTTATGAAGCCCAAAAAGAAATAAGAAAGAAACAAGGGCCTCCACCCAAAGGATGCGATTATGATGAGTTTCCATATGCATCAACTAAACAAGGCGGTGCTGGATCGCATGTGGAACCTGTACAGAGCGCGGAAAATCAAGCCGTTGGACGAGATCTTGGTAAATTCTATCGAGAACAAGCAATCAAGGAAAATGGTAAATTTGATATTAAAATCACTGATTAAATATAAGGAGTTGAATTTATGTTAAAGACCCTATTCATGGATACTATAGAACTTGCTGGGCAGTTGAGACCGCGATATCCCCAAAGCCTTGGAAAAGCTGATAAATGCGAACATATATTAAAGAAAATTGTATCTAATGTTCCTGAAATATATCTTGCCATATACAATAATATTTTGGGAACAAAGAGGGATATCAAGGAACAGAAATTAATGGATTATACGCCAGGATATAGGTTGATACATATATTGGAATTTGCTGAGGAGAAGGAGAAGCTTGATAGTGTTATAAGTGATAATGCTTTTGCTGAAGGTGAATTTGTATTACCGTTGTTAGTTAACTATTCTAACGATCACATTTGTTACTATAGGACTTCTAGAGGAGAGGAGTATATTTGTGCGGCGATGCATGATGAAGGTGAATTGGTCATTATGTATCAAACCCCAAAAAAATTTCTTGAAACTATTTGTGAGTTTTATAAACAAGGAGTTTACTTTCTAGATAGAGATGGTTATCTTGATTATGATATGGACAAAGAAGGAGAGGTAGGATCAAAATTAAATCCAGGAGTGAGCTATTGGGAATAAGTCAGGAATAGTCCTTGAAAATCTGGCTACAAAAGTATGATTAAACTCACTACAAAATTGCGATGATCGGCAATTATGTACCAGGAAGTCATAGTCTATATATGATTTTCAAAAAATAAGCATACTAAAACTGACTGCATAATGGTAATTCTGTAGTCAGTCACCCTATATGCCCCTCGAATAGTGAAAGTTTCGCTATTGTTCCTATTGACGCTTCGCGAGGGCGAGAAATGAAAACCAATATTGAGGCCAACAGATGTAAAAGTGATATGCTCCTCCTTGCAATAGACAGTTTTTATTATTTCAACTGTCTATCATAAGGGCAATATCTTTAAGTTAAGTAGTTAAGAACAGGTCAATGTATCAAAAAATGGTGAACGCTAGGATAAGTGTTGGATCGCATTTTCCCGTAGTAAATGATTATCCTTGAGCCGTATTGCATAAGAACAACCATTAGATTCTGCTTGTTTGTAAAGTTCTGGTGTAGCAAAACCACTATCTCCATGAAGGAACAGTTGAGTAGATGGATACTGGTTAAGGTATTCATCAAGAAGAGTCTGTAAAAACGGCACAACTCCTGTTGATGAATAAGCACTGCCCTTTCTGATTTCAATTTTTAGCAAGTCAACCAGTTAAACCATCATAACAAACCAGTGGATGATAACCGTGTGCGGAGTAATGGTAGTTGAAAGCTTCTCCTTCTTGCTTTCCATAGGTTGGAAGGAGCGTTGAATCTAGGTCTAGAAGGACTTTTTGTGGAGGAGTCACAGAGTAAACTCTTTTGCGTAAAGCACCTGTGATTTTCTGAAGCTGTTCCAGCGTTATTTCATCTAGACGAGATCCAAAGCGTGAGATGGTAGGCTGAGAAGCAAGGCGTTTTTTCCCAAGACACGTGGTAAGAACAGGGTCTGTTGAAAGTTCATCAGATACATCATCGGTGAAATAACCAGCACAGATCTGGTAGATTTTTTGCAGTAAGATTTCATCATTAAGGTGCTGACGCCTCGCTTTGTCGGTAGTTTTAAAACAATTCTTAAGCAAGAAATTTAAACCCAATTTATTTATAAACTCATGAAAAAGCAAGAGTCCTGGGAAAAACAGGGGGACAGGGAGAGTGTTTCAAAACTCTCCCTGTCCCCCTGTTTTTCATGCTGGAAGGCATGATGGGCAATTCTCTGCTCGTAGCAGGTTCTAGTATTATATTAAACCAAGAAGTCGATCTGCATGGCACAAGTAAGGTAGAAATTTTCGCGAGAGTGAGTGAGAAACAACCCGGTCTTGAGATGGTAGAACATAGCGTCGATGACTGGCGAGAAGAACATCCCGTTCTTGAATTTATGGTATCGTTAGTTCACGTCGTTGGCTCTGCAATCGATGCCTATGATGCTTATAAATGATATCAAAAAGGAGATATGGTAGGTGCTGGCCTCAAAGGAGCTTCCGCAGTAGTTGGTCTGATTCCAGGCGGCAAGGTCGTAAGTAAGGTCGCGGTAGTAGGAGCCAACGTTGCCGTAGCAGGAGCTAATATTGCTCACGACAGGGGCGCTTTTTAAAGATAGCAAGCATCGAAAACAAGGCAAAGAGGAATAAAATGGGAAAATGCAGGTTGTATGCAGGGTAGTTATTTGCTAGAATTAAATGGACAATTAGCATTATGGGTATATTAGATAAAATATCTAAAAGTGGCAAAAAAGTAGCAGTCGCCGAAGAAAAAGCAGCTGGCAAGGCCAGTGGTAAAGCAGAACAAGTCGCAGCAAAAGAAGCAACAGCAGCTGCCAAGGCGGCAAAGAAACTGAAGAAACTTGGTAAGGGACTCGTTGGCGCTAGAGGGAAAAAAGCTTCTGAAGCAATTAAGCAGCTGGATGAATTAGCTAGGGCGAAGATTAGTAAGGCGGCGGGTAAAGCTAACAGAGATACTTACAAAAAGGTCTTTTCAAAATCAATACAATATAATGCAGGGAAAAACGGAATAGGTATTACATATAAGGTATTTCAAAGAAATGACATTGACTGGGGGATGGTAAGAAAAACAGGAGTTAAGAAAGGAATAGGTCTAACAAATGCCGAAGCTGCTTCGAAACATGGACTAGCTCCAATTTTGAATAAAAATGGAAATGTGGCCACTTTGCATCATTCTCAGCAAAGAAGCGGTGGCTCACTTTTTGAGGCATCAACTCGGTATCATAACATAAGTAATGCTAAAAAGCCTCTTTTACATCCATATAAAGGGAAGCTTAACCCAGATTCTCCAATGGATGAAAAAACAAGAGAGTTATTTCAAAAAAAGGAATGGATATAAATATGTTGATGCAAGAAGCAACTCCAGAAATGGTTGAAAGATGGAAAGAGGTCTGGAATAAATACAAAAGCAAATTACTGCCAAATCGGAAGTCGGGCAAAGAAGTTGTGGAATATTTAAAAAATAAGTATCTTCTAGAGGAACTACATGATGATAATGCAAAGCAGGTAGTAATTGATAATGTACTATATAACAAGTCATATGCAGATAAATTGCCTAATGGGAGAGAACCGTCAGCAGTTACCTTTGTTGTACAAAATGAAGATAAAGGGAAATTACTTTATGAAAATCAAGATGAGGTTTTTAAGGGAAACAATGTTTTTGTTGGAGTTGAGCTAGAATCAGGATTTTTCTATGTTGAAGGTAGTAGTCTACTTTGGGATGAACTATATGTATTTCAGGGCTTGGACGAAAAGGACATTCAGAATTATTTTTGTGTTGCAGAGTATATTTCCTGTCTGAAAAAATTTGGACTTCTCGAAACTAGTTTATGCTAGATTCCAATTTGTCGCAAATATTTAGGAACATAATTTATTACACAAGCTTCATATTTCACGTAAAAACAGCCACAAAAGAGAGAAGCAGAGGGGACGCTCATTTGCTTCTCTAATGAGGTTGATTTTCTCCGAATGGGCTTACCAAAGCTCCCCTACTGATAGTAAATGATCAATGGTAACGAGACTGTCGCACTAAGAAATGAGTGTGGTAGTCTTTTTCACTGGAAAAAAATTTGAACTGTATCCGTTGGCGCTTCTGGCGGAGGATATTAACGAGAAAAACCCGCCGCAGATTGCCACAGGATTTGCCGGAATCACGTTGGCCTAAAGAAAACAGGGGGACAGGGAGAGTGTTTCAAAACACTCTCCCTGTCCCCCTATTTTCAGCAAGTGCTTTACTGTTTTCGTGTTCGCTATGTTATCACTTTTGTCATCTTTTTGTCATAATTATATGCAACAATAAGTTATTATCAATATTTATTCTTACATATATGGCTGTTATAGATGCGTTTTTAATATAAGGTTGTGTTGCTAACTATTTTTATGCTATATATATAGTACTAAGAAAATTGTTAGTCTGTCGTGGATGGGGTATAGGGCATCCACGACGATTGTTATGAAGAAGATTTAGTGATATCTATATAGTAATAATTGAAAAGGAAGAAGATGATATCGTACATTGTAGCCATTCCTAACGATTGCTTGTAACATGTACTCTCTAATTCAATATAGAGTGAACAAATTTATTGAGAAAAGTAGGTATGATAATGGATATGCAAAAACTTAGCAGTATCAATAAAAGAAAAAAAATTATCATTATGACTCTGGTTGTATTTTTATGTGCAGCAATTATAGTTGGTATCCAACTAAAACGCAATTCTTCTACTAATAATTCAAATCCTGTAAATAATAAACTACAAACCACAGTTGATGTATTAACGGTTCCACGTACGGGATTAATGAAACGCATTTCATTGACAGGGCAAACCGTTCCAGAAGCGCAAGTGGATATTGCAGCTAAATATGCCGGTAAAATCATTGCGGTGAATACGAAACTAGGGCAGTGGGTGTCAGCAGGAGACATTTTAATTGTGCAAGATACAGGAGATGCTGATATTTCGATCATGCAAAATCAAGCTGCTTATCATCAAGCGGCGGCAGATGCAGTAACAAGTGATGTTGCTTTTCATGCCAGTTATGACAAAGCGAAAGCTGATTATCAAAAAGCGCTCACGAGCTATGAACGATATAAGATTTTATATGAACAAGCAGCTATATCACGAGAATCCTTAGATACAAGCGAGCAGACAATGCTCGGAGCAAAATCCGTGTTAGATTCGTTGGTCAATCAAATGAATGCCAATTCGGTACCGTCTGTCATTGTCTCTGCGCAAGCTACAGCGTCAAAAGCACAATATAATGTAGAGGCCATTCAAAAACAAAGAGAAGATTTGGTGCTAAGAGCTCCACGGTCGGGTATGATCGGGTATCGTCTTGCTGAGGTTGGAGCCTTTGCTACAGCAGGGCAAAAGCTGTTAAGTATTGTAGATAACAGTAACATATATGTTGATTGCCAAGTTTCAGAGCAAGATTTGGTGGCCTTAATCGTTGGTATGGATGTAAATGTACAAATTGAATCGCTGGGCAAAACCTTTCCTGGTAAAATTGTTTACATGAGTCCAGCAAATGACAGTAGCACGCAAGCCTTTTCGTTGCGTATTGCATTAACGAATATTGATCCTTCCGTTAAAACTGGTATGTTTACGAAAACGGTTATTAATACAATTGTCCGCCCTAATGCCTTAGTGGTTCCTAAAAATGCAGTGTTGGATAAAAATGGTCAAAATTATATCTTTGTTGTCAACTCTGAAAATATAGTGGAGCAACGTATTGTGCAAGTCGGTGCACGAGGTGATGATGATATTGAAATTTTAGGTGGTCTTACTGATAATGAACAGATTGTGATTAGCAATTTATCGCGTTTAAAATCAGGTATGACGATTAATCCCAACTTTGTTACGCAAGCTAATCGGGGTGACAATCAGTGAATATAACACGTTTTTCAATTCAAAAACCAGTTGGGATTACAATGATTGTTATGCTATTTGTTGTTTTAGGCTTATATAGTTTTTATCGTATCGGTGTTGAGTTATTACCAGCGATCAATACGCCTTTTGTTACGGTTACCGTAACGTATACGGGTGCCGGAACCGAAGAGATTGAGCAAGATATTATTAAGCCTTTAGAAAATTCATTGTCATCGCTATCCAATTTAAAGCATATGACATCTATTGCTAGACCAGAAAAGGCACAAATTATTCTAGAGTTTGAGTTTTGGGCAAATGCAGATTTTTCAGCAATTGATGCCACAAAATATGTGAATTCTGTACGCAAAAAGTTACCGGCAGGTATTAGTGAACCAGTCGTTATCAAACGAGATGTCAATGCCCAGCCAATCATGGAAATATCAGTCATTGCTGATAAACCGTTAGCAGAAGTCTATACATTATCCAATGATGTATTTGTTGAAAGATTGCAAAGAGCAAGTGGAGTATCTGATGTTTCATTATTTGGTGGCCGCGATAAAGAAGTGGCTGTTGAAGTGGACAAAGATAAATTATCATACTTTAATATTTCATTAAATCAAATCATGACGCGTATTACGCAGGAAAATATATTAACGCCAGCAGGCTCAGTATTTAATGATAAACGAGAAACGAATGTTCGTTTAACAGCGCAATATGCTTCACCAGAAGAACTATCTACGATTCATGTCACAAATGCTAAAGGGGTAAAGATACCACTCAGCGATATTGCGACCATTAAAGAAAAAGATGCTCGCGTGACTAGATATGCACGAACGAATGGGCAAGATGTAGTATCGTTAACTGTTTATAAAAACAGTAATGCCAATCTAGTCGATACGGCAAAATCTGTTTTTGCTCAGCTTGATACATTACGGACAGAGTATCCTGATTATCAATTTGTCATCGTAACCGATTCTTCTAAGTATGTAGAAAATTCATTACATAACACATTAGGAACGCTAATAGAAGGCTTATTTACGACTGGTTTAGTATTATACTTATTTCTACGTGGGTGGCGTTCTACAGCCGCTGTTTTAATTGCGATACCAACATCATTAATTGCGACCTTCTTTGTGATGTATATGGTTGGTTTTACTTTTAACATGATGTCGCTCATGGGGATGGCGTTATGTGTGGGTATACTCGTAGATGATTCCATTGTTGTACTTGAAAATATTCATCGTCATTTGCAGATGGGCAAGGATGCAAGGACGGCAGCGGAGGACGGCCGAAATGAGATTGGTATGGCAGCGATTGCGATTACGCTTTGTGATATTGTAGTATTTATGCCCATTGCCTTTATGACTGGAATGACAGGACAATATTTCCGTCAATTTGGCTTGACCATTGTATTTGCTACATTATTTTCGCTATTTGTTTCCTTTACACTAACACCGATGTTAGCGTCTAGATTATTTAAACATGGAACACAAGAATCAACAGGCAGATTGTGGAGCTTCATGCTTCGATTAGAAGAGGCTGCCATACGAAAATATGAGAGTGTATTACGTTGGAGTCTTAGTCATGGAACAAGACTTGTGATTATTATCATCATTTTGTTTTTTGCCTCTCTTTCTTTAATACCAACTGGTATTATCGGAGCGGAATACATGCCTAAAACAGATGAAAGTAGTTTTAGGTTAATGATCCAATTACCAGTCGGAACTAATATTGATCAAACTAATCTTGCAATAAAAGAAGTTGAAGAATATTTAACGACGATACCAGAAGTGAAAACGTATTTATCCAGTGTTGGTACACCAGCTGGTTATTCTGGTAGCGTAAGTGTCCAAATTGTTGATAGAAAAGACCGGGATCGAACGATTTGGGAAGTTACCAACCAGGTGCGCGCGTATCTCAAAACGAATTTCCCAGAAGCGGTAGCGCAAGTGAGTGAAACGCAGTCTTCGATCGCAGGGGTTTCTGGAGGTAGCGGAAGTGGGGGCGGCGGCCCTAATTCCGCTCCGATTCAGATTGAAGTGCAAGGCGGAAATGTAGACAGCATTGTGAAAGCTTCTTATAAGATACAGGACGCCTTAGCAAAAACACAAGGGATCAAAGATGTTCGTAGTTCTTATACAGAAGGAATGCCAGAACTACGAGTAAGCGTTGATCGGGAAAAACTGAAATTTTATAATACAAGTGCCAATGAGATCAATAATGTATTTAATGCCGCCATTACAGGCGGAAAAGCTGGTACTTTTACGAATGATCCGACAAATGACGGGCAAGACACGGATATCGTTGTACGTCTAAAAGGTAGTGATGGGTATAAAGCATCGGATATCCGTTCTATTCCGGTACTACAAACCACGAATTCCTTGGTAAAGTTAGGCGATATCGCGCATGTTACGGATGCCTCAGGACCCGTTCTTCTACGCCGCGTAGATAAGCAAGAGTCGATCAATATTTCAGCGAATATAACAGATCGACCATTGCAGGAAGTATTAGATGATGTAAAAAAGAATATTAAAGCAGATGATCTTGGGTTTGGCGTTTCGTATCGATTTACTGGGCAGGCAGATACTATGAGAGATACCTTTATCGAAATGGCGCAGGCGTTAGGATTATCTCTGGTACTGGTATATATGTTATTGGCCATTTTGTATGAATCGGTTTCTACGCCAATCATTCGAATGTTTTCATTGCCTCTGGGCTTAATTGGTTCCCTTACTTTTTTAGCGATTACCCGTAATACCATTAATTTGTATTCGCTAATCGGTGTATTAGTTATGGATGGACTGGTTGCGAAAAACGGAACACTATTGCTTGATTACACATTAACTTTGATGCAGGAGGGGATGAGTGCGTATGATGCCATCATTGAGGCTGGTAAAACTAGGCTAAAACCTATTTTAATGACGACTTTAACAATGGTAGTAGGGATGATGCCGACGGCACTCGCACTTACTGCTGGGTCAGAAACAAGGGTCAGTATGGCATGGGTCATTGTTGGTGGTTTGCTTTCCTCTACGGTCTTTACTTTGATTATTATACCGATTATCTTTTTGCATTTTGAAAAGTATCCAATTTCTCGTTACTTTCAAATTGCGACGGATAGCTGTAACAGGTTAAAGAAAAGATGGCACCAACCAACTAGTTATAAGAAATGAATGCAAAAGAAGAGGTTGTCCTAGTTTTTAGGATAACCTCTTTCAATTTAAAAATTACATATAACGAACTAACGAAATGATAGTGATATTGCTGGCCTTTTGCGTATGGGCTATAGGGCATCTAAAAATAATTTTAATGCTCTACGTATGCATAAAAGAGGAATTTTATTACTAGTAATAGAAGAGAATAGTAAGTAGTAGAGCATGGTTTTGAGGAGGTTTATATGACGACAGAAGATATGATTAGCGAAACGATTGATAACTATGAGCATTTTATTAATCCTGCTATGGCCAAATTATTCCGCTTTATGGGATTATCGACAGTAGAGTGGGAAGCTGAAGGCAGTATCATACGCGATATTGATGGTAAAGAATACATTGATTGTTTAGGCGGTTATGGTGTATTTAGTTTAGGACATCGCCATCCACGAGTGATAGAAGCTGTAAAAAAGCAACTAGATCGTATGCCATTATCTAGTAAAGTGCTGTTTAATAAACCAATGGCAGACTTATCAGCTTTACTAGCTGAGATTACGCCAGGGAATCTACAGTATAGTTTTATTGGTAATAGTGGCACAGAAGCGGTTGAGGGAGCACTTAAATTAGCACGTATTCATACCGGTAAGCCCAAGGTGATTTCCACAATCAATTCTTTTCATGGAAAAACCTTTGGAGCTCTTAGTGCGACGGGACGCGATTTATTTCGTGCACCTTTTGAGCCACTAATGAGCGGTTTTACACATGTTCCTTTCAATAATATTGAGGCGCTCAAAGATGTGATTGATAAAGAAACAGCAGCCGTCATTGTTGAACCGATTCAAGGCGAGGGAGGGATCATTGTACCAACCGATGATTATCTGCCCGCAGTACGAAGGTTGTGCGATGAATATGGGGCCTTACTCATTTGTGATGAAGTACAAACTGGCCTTGGACGTACAGGAAAAATGTTCGCCGTGGATCACTATCATGTAGTACCTGATATTATAACCACTGCAAAAGCGCTAGGTGGCGGAGTGATGCCAATTGGCGCCTTTACTGCTACAGAAGAAATTTGGGATCAATATATCACAAGCCCATTTTTACATACTTCTACTTTTGGTGGCAATCCGTTAGCTTGCGTGGCTGCTATCGCTGCCATTCATGTTTTGCAAGATGAAAAGATTGTAGAGCAGGCAGAAGTCACGGGGGCTTATTTTCTGGAAAAACTGATTGCATTGCAACAAGCCTTTCCGGATGTGATTCAAGAAGTACGTGGCAAAGGGTTGATGATTGGGATAGAGCTGACTACAGAAGGGGTTGGTGGCTTCTTAATGTCGGAAATGATTAATAAAGGCATTCTAGTAGCGTACACCCTCAATAATCCAAAAGTCATTCGGATAGAACCACCACTTATTATTAGCCAGGAATTAGTTGATCGCGTAATGGTTGCTTTAACAGATGCAATCGAAGCCGCTCATGATATGATTGAAGATTTATAGGAGGATTTACTATGCCATATATTGAAACAAATATTTCAGTTTGTTGTACAGCCGATAAAATTTATCCCGTATTAAAAGATATGGAACAATATCCGGGATTCATGAGTGACTTAGTTAGTGTAGAAGTATTAGAACGCAATGGTGATACTACCGTTACGAAATGGGTATCGAATGTTGACGGGCGGATTATTAAATGGACCGAATTAGATACTTTTGATGATCAAAATATGCATATTTCGTATCAACAAATTGATGGAGACTTAAAAAAAATGGCAGGGGAATGGGTGCTCACCTCTACTGCCGCTGGTACGGATATCAAATTAACCGTAGATTTTGAGTTTGGTATTCCGATGATTTCTGGATTACTCAATCCGATTCTAAAGAAAAAAGTCCGAGAGAATAGCATGAGTATGTTACAAGCGATTAAAGAAAAGATGGAAGCTAGTTTGTAAATACAAGAGAGGTGATGCCATTTTGAATACAATGAAAACGACAGTGTTATTAGCTTCTTTAACTGGATTGTTATTAGCTGTCGGCCATTTTTTTGGTGGTAGAACTGGTATGACATTCATGTTTGTTATATCGTTACTGATGAACTTTGCTAGTTACTGGTTTAGTGATCGAATTGTTCTAAGTATGTACGGTGCCAAAGAAGCAACTTCGCAGGATACTGGTGATTTGATTCGAATCGTATCCGACTTAGTGCAAAAGGCAAAAATGCCATTACCGAAGGTCTATATCATTGACACTGATGTCCCGAATGCCTTTGCGACGGGGCGAAATCCTGATCATGCTGCTGTAGCCGTAACGACAGGGATTTTGCGCACTCTGAAACGAGAGGAACTGGAAGGCGTTATTGCTCATGAATTGGCTCATATCAAAAATCATGATACCCTCATTAGCACTGTTGTCGCAAGCATTGCTGGTGTAATTGCTATGATTGCTAATATTGCACAATGGACAGCCTTTCTAGGTTTTGGACGTAACGATGATGAGGAAGGTAACCCTGCTGCTGGTATTATTCAATTTATCTTTTTAGTCATACTAGCGCCATTAGCTGCAACGCTGATTCAGTTAGGCATTTCTCGTTCGCGAGAGTTTATCGCAGATGAGACAGGTGGTACGATTTGTGGAAATCCTCTGGCCTTAGCCAGTGCACTGCAAAAAATTGAGTATTATGCGACAAATCAAGTCATGTTAGAAGCAACTCCTGCTACTTCCCATATGTTTATTATCAATCCATTCAGTGGTACGAGTAGCTGGCTAGGGAGTTTATTTAGTACTCATCCTGCGACGAGTGAGCGCATTCAAAAATTGCAAGATTTAGCAACTCGGGTACGCTAACAATACTTATAGAAAATATTAAAAAGTGGTGTGGTAAATAATGATTAATAAAGTAGTGTCATATAAAGGTATTTCTCCTAAAGTAGAAGAAAATGTATTCATCGCTCAGGGTGCGTATCTGATTGGTGATGTTACCATTGCCTCTCATTCTAGTATTTGGTTTAATACAGTTCTTCGTGGTGATATCAATTCGATCAATATTGGTGCCTATACCAATATTCAAGATAATTCTACCGTTCACCTTACACATGAGGTTGGTGTAGTGATTGAAGATTATGTAACGGTAGGACATGGTGCGATTTTACACGGATGTCATATCGCAAGTAATTGCCTCATTGGTATGGGAGCTATTATTTTAAATCATGCATATATTGGTGAAAACTGCATTATTGGTGCTGGGGCGCTGATTACAGAACATAAAATTATCCCGTCTAATTCATTAGTTATGGGATCACCCGGAAAAGTCGTACGCCAAGTGACGGATGCGGAAATTAAAGCGATTCGAGAATCCGCTCTTTCTTATTATAAGGAATCTCAAACATATTAAAGGAGTGGATCGATATGAAAGTGTATACGAAAACTGGTGATAAAGGTACTACGGGTTTATTGACAGGAGAGCGCATTGAAAAAGATAGCCTTAGAGTCGAGGCATACGGCACTATTGATGAGATCAGTTCCGCTTTAGGTATTGCCAGAGTTTGGTGCACTAAGGACAATGTCAAAGAGATCATTTATAAAGTGCAGAAAGATCTTATGATGCTGATGGCGGAAGTGGCTAGTATTAATAGTAGTGCACATTACATTACGCAAGAAAATAGTAAAGAGTTTGAGCAGTTAATCGACCAACTGGATGCTCAATTACCACCGCTGACGGAATTTATTATTCCAGGCGGCAATGCTGGTGCTGCTGCTTTGGATTTAGCGAGAACTGTTACTCGCAGGGCAGAACGCCAGATACTGCGGTTATCTAGACAAGAAACAATCAATGAGCAAGTAGCGATCATGTTAAATCGATTATCGGATTTATGTTTTATGTTAGCTAGAACAGAATTGATTGAAAATAAATAAGTGCGCACCTCTTGCAAGAACGTAGCATATATTATCAGTAGATATTGTACTATATGTTAAGTAATAAGGGGGAGGACGCGGTGAAACCATTAAGAATCTATGTCATGTCACTACCTAAACCACTGCGTAAATTTATGCAAATGTTTTATAAAAGTTGTTAAATGGGACCATAAAAATAACCGCCTGATTGGGCGGTTATTAATTTTCTTAAAATAAACTGAAAAGAAGGAAAATTCACTATTCGTATAGAATTTTTTAAAAAAGGGCTAAGCGAATATAAGGGGGGATTTCAATTGAAAGAATATCAAAGTAGTCATATAAGAAATGTTGCAATTGTAGCCCACGGCGGAACTGGAAAAACAAGCCTTGTAGAATCATTACTCTTTAATACAGGTGCAATTACTCGTATGGGTCGCGTCGATGATGGTACGACAGTTGCTGATTTTGAACCAGAAGAAATAAAACGAAAAGTTACCATTAGCGCAGCTTTAGTTCCATGTGAATGGAAAGAACATAAAATAAATTTTATTGATACTCCTGGCTATCCTGATTTTGTTGGCGAAGTAAAAGGTGTGCTCAGAGCTGTCGATAGTACGGTGGTAGTAGTATGTGCAGCTTCTGGTGTTGAAGTGGAAACAGAAAAGGTATGGGGCTATGCCAAAGAATTAGATTTGCCAAGATTGGTATTTATCAATAAGATGGATCGAGAAAATGCTGACTTTTATCATGTTGTACAAGAAATGCAAGAGAAATTTGGGAAAAATGTTCTACCAATCCAACTGCCAATTGGTACAGAAGAAACATTTATCGGCATTATCGATTTGATAAAAATGAAGGCCATTACTGCTGGCAACAAGCAAGGTTCTCAGTATGTAGAAGCAGAGATTCCAGAAGATATGATAGAAAATGCTCTTACGCTACGCCAAAATTTAATTGAATCGGCGGCGGAAATGGATGATGAACTATTGTCTAAATATCTAGAGGGCGAAGAGTTAACGAATGATGAAATCACTCTTGCTTTATATAAGGGGATTTCACAGGCAAAAATTTTCCCTGTCATGTGTGGTTCGGCATATAAGAATATTGGCATTCAACAAATTCTGGATGCTACATTGACGTATTTATCATCATCAGAAACGAAGAGTGCTGATCCATTTTCTGCTATGGTGTTTAAAACGACTGCTGATCCTTTTGTAGGGCGTTTGAGTTACATACGAGTATTTTCGGGTGTAATGAAACCAGATAGTATCCTCTACAATGCATCTCGCCTGAAAAATGAACGTGTGAGCAATATTTTCACATTACGTGGTAAACATCAAGAAATGCTAAAAAGTGTCTGCGCTGGTGATATTGCTGTTGTTGCCAAATTGCAAGAAACAGGTACAGGAGATACTCTGTGTGAAAAAAGTAAGCCCATTATTTTTGAACCGATATTATATCCTAAACCTATGTTTACCATGTGCATTGAAGCTAAAAATAAGGGCGATGAAGATAAAATAGGGAATGCCTTGCATCGATTAGTTGATGAAGATCCGACTTTTCATGTTGAAAAAAATACAGAAACCAAGCAGCTACTAATCAGTGGTATTGGCGAGGTACATACCGACGTTATGGCGGAACGTATGAAACGCAAATTCGGTGTTGATGTAGTACTAAAGGATCCGAAAGTTCCATACCGTGAGACCATTCGCGCTACGGTAAAGGTAGAAGGAAAACATAAAAAGCAAAGTGGTGGTCATGGGCAATACGGTCATGTGTGGTTACAACTGGATCCGTTACCAGTTGGGAAAAATTTTGAATTTGTAGACTCGATCTTCGGCGGAGCGGTACCACGGCAATATATCCCTGCTGTTGAGAAGGGGGTACGGGAAGCGTTAGCTAGCGGTGTTTTGGGTGGCTATCCAATGGTAGATGTAAAGGTGACATTATATGATGGATCGTATCATAATGTAGATTCTTCGGAAATGGCTTTCAAAATAGCCAGTACGATGGCCTTGCGTAAAGGTGCTTTGCAGGCGAAGCCTTCCCTATTAGAACCGATTTGCAATATGAAAATTAATATGCCTGCATCTTTTATGGGGGATGTAATTGCGGATTTAAATAGCAAGCGAGGACGTATTCAAGGTATGGAACCAGTCGGTGAGGGGCAAGGAATCATCAAAGCACAAGTTCCCATGTCTGAGGTGTTTAAGTATGCGATTGATTTGCGTTCTATCACACAAGGTCGGGGGTGTTTTGATCTAGATTTTTCTCATTATGAAGAAGTACCACAACGGATTGCAGAAACCATTATTGCCTCTAGTAAAAAAGAAAAAGCAGATGAACATTAAAAAAATATAACAAAAAAGCCAATCTTTATTTAAAGATTGGCTTATATCATTCTTCAATGGTTGGCAGGGGCAGCTGGACTCGAACCAACGCATACGGGAGTCAAAGTCCCGTGCCTTACCAACTTGGCTATGCCCCTATGAAATTAATGGTCGGAGCAGCAGGATTCGAACCTGCGACCCCCTGGTCCCAAGCCAGGTACTCTACCAAACTGAGCCATGCCCCGATCTCACATTTATAAATTATACACACATTTTATGGAGCTGTCAACATATTTTGCAAATATTTTTCGTTAACTTCAATTTTTCTTTATCTCTAATGAAAAGGTCGGCTTGATCCATATTTCAAAAGTTCGTTGCCAAGGCAGATAGGTCTGGATCGTTAAATCCGTTATAAATAATTCTTGTGTTCCTTGATGCGAATTGATGATGATAGGCTGATTTTGTAATCCTTCCCGTAAAAACCAACGAGTTTTACTAAACATTAATTTTTGAATTTTATAATTGGTCTGGTAATATTGAGCTCCTAAATTGTAAGGATCAATATGGACTCGTTGCAATTGTTTATTCATGTACGGGTTAATTTCTTTTTGATAGTATAAATCATCTAAAAAACGGGCAATTAAAAATTCAAGATTTAATTTATATAACGCTATGATTTGTGAGGTATCTGTTTCAGAAGATAATGCGTTACTAAATAGAGCTGCTTGTGTAATGGCTGTGCCAATGGAATTACTAGTAGAATTCCAGCCAGCATACGCAATCAATCTTGCAATATCAATATTTTCCTTCAGTAGCGTAGGGAGTAGTGTTTCTGATATCTGAAAATTTTCGGTTAAATCCACTAAAGCTACTTTATAACCTTGTAGGATTAAGTTTTGCACTTCTTGGGCAGCTGGTTTTAGTGACTCTTTATTTTTCTTTGTACCAACATGTACATATAAAATAAAATCAGCTTGGTCTGGGGTATCAACTTGTAGACCGCCAGCTATTGCAATTTTTTCCTCCACTGTTTTGCCAACGGTATTGGGCATAAACGGCATGGTAATTTGAGAAGCTTCTGCCGTAGAATAGCTAACAAAAATACGGGGTTGGTAATGCGATAATTCACTTACGATATGACCTAATAATGTTAAGGCTACTTCATCTGTACCACGGGTAATGAATACCTTATTTTCTAAATCCGTTTTTTGCTGCAATTGATGTTGTAGTTTTTGTTTACTCATATTGGGAATGCCAAAGGGCTGACCATCATCTTGTCCAATGACTAACCCTGCTACAATTCCTTGCTCCGTCATATTAATCAGGGCCGTATTGAGCATATCATTTTGTTCATACAGCGCCATATAGTGATTTCGTATCGCAACAGGGATTTTATCTTCTATTTCTGTTATTTTTTTTATATCTTCACTATTCTCAAAGGTGTTGATTTGGTCTTTTAGTATCGAGTATTTCAGCATGTTTTTTTGGTAGGTCGCATTTTCTTTACTATCAGCAAGAATCAGTCTCGGAATGATATTAAACACATACATCTTAAAATTTGGATGTTCTTGATGAATGGTAGTTAATAATTGTAATACATGATTCACATCGGTAGGGGTACCAGAAGATAATCGTGAGGCTACTAAGCTGCCATGAATTAGCATATCGGTTGAAATAATGGCAGCATCCGCTTGCTTGCTTGTTTCATAGAGCCAATTACCTAGTGCTTCTTTCTGACCCGGGGTTTTATAATCATCTAGTAATTCAGATGGTGGTAATAATAAATGAATACCCATGATACGGGCTAGTTGTTCTACAAATTGTGTACAAGGTGGGCGGCTATCCAGTGGCATTAGAATGACTGTTAGCCAGTGCTTTTCATAACTGTGAACAAAAAGGGGGCTTGTATCATCATTTTTTCCATAATACAGATACGATGTAATACTGACTAAAATGAAAAGTAGTATGAATAAAGTGAATCGCTTGCTTGATTTAAACATAAGACACCTCTTTATGGGGAAATAAAAATATAGAATATACTTTGATTATAGTTGGCAAAATAGATCTTTATACCCTAAATGAAAAGAATTCGACTTCATTTTAAAAAAAACCTGTACTTTTTATTAAAAAAATTAATATTGTATAGTAAAAAATATGTAGTATACTATAAAATATGTTAAAATGTAACGTATAACTATAGGGGAATGGATATGAGAATAATAACTGGAAGTGCCAAAGGCGCAAAATTAAAAGCACCATCTGGTCTTGATACTAGACCGACTGCGGCTCGAGTCAAAGAATCTGTCTTTAATATCCTCAGTGATATTGTGGTAGATGCCTGTGTATTAGATATTTTTGCAGGAACCGGAAATCTTGGTCTAGAGGCATTAAGCCGTGGCGCTCAAAAAGCGGTATTTATCGATAATAGTAATGAAAGCATTGCGATTATCAAAGAAAATGCTCATCATACTAAGCTAGCTGAATATACAGAAATCTACAAAAATGATGTCCTCAGAGCATTAGATAAGTTAGCTCAAACTGGACGATCCTTTGATTTAATATTTTGTGATCCTCCTTATCAAAAGGGATTAGTACAAGCTGTATTAGAAAAGATTGATCAACATTCTATTTTGGTACCAGGTGGTATTCTCGTTATTGAACATTCACGGCATGAAAAAGTTGCTAATGAGTGGAATAACTTAGAACTTAGACGTACTGAAAAATATGGAGCAACATTGATGAGTTTTCTACGATTTAAGACAAAACAGGAGGTTCTATAGTGCGTATAGCGATTTGTCCAGGGAGTTTTGATCCCGTTACGAATGGTCATGTGGATATTTTTGAACGGGCTAGCAAGTTATTTGATGTTCTTATTATAGCGGTGTTTTGTAATCCTAGTAAGAACCCATTATTTGATATGGCGGAAAGGGCTGAATTGCTAAAACTTGCAACTGCACATATTCCAAATGTCCGTATCGATTCCTTTTCGGGATTACTGAGTGACTATGCCAAGCAACAAAATGCTACGATTATTGTAAGAGGACTTCGGGCATTAAGTGACTTTGAAGCAGAGTTTCAACGAGCATTATTAATAAAAAAAATTGATCCGATTCTCGAAACAGTTTTTATCATGACGAATAGTGATTATTCTTGTATTAGTTCTAGTGGTATTAAAGAATTAGCTAATTTTAATGGTCCCATTACAGGGTTAGTGCCTAAGTGTGTCGAAGATAGAATGATGAAACGTATGAATAAATGATATGAAATATATCTAAGTAATAGCAAGTTGGGAGAGGTAGTTATGACAATTGAAGGAATTTTAGATGAATTGGAAAGTTTATTGCTCGATGCTTCTCATGTTCCGTTTACGAATAAAAGAATATTAGAAGAAGATGATATGATCCGATTGCTTGATGACTTGCGAGAAAAGTTACCTAACGCACTCACTGAGGCTAATCAGGTTGTAGCAGATCAGCAACGTATTTTAGAGGATGCTCAAAAAGAAGCAAATAAAATTATTGAGCAGGCTAAGAATTATGCTGCTAAATTAACCGATGAAAATACGATTGCGAAACAAGCTGAGGAACATGGTAGTGAAATTATTAATCTAGCCAACCAAGAAGCAGCAAAACTGCAACAAGATGCCGTTGGTTATGCTAACGATGTTTTTGCACATCTTGAGGGACAATTAGAAAAAGCATTAGAAGTCGTTCGTTATGGTCATAATGAACTCAATCAGCCCAAAAGAAAAAAGGCAGAATAAGAAAAGCACAAGGAGCAAAAGCTTCTTGTGTTTTTATATATAAATCATTAAGAAAATGATAGCTGTATTGTTAGTCTATCGTGAAGATGAGTATATATATTAAAATTTATGCTTGCGTGTTAGATAATTAGAAAAAAGAGAATCTTTTTTGATATGCATATAAAGTTCATTTATTATATGTATCGCAATGGATAAAGCAATCATAATACTCAGTAATAATAAGATTTGATAACCAACTTGCTCAAGTCTTACTAATAATGAAGTGAACGTATTCGAACTACTGGGCATAAATATAACGGGAATGGTAAATATTTTGTTAATGCTATGGGAGGAGTCTAATAGCAACGCAAGTGTAATGAGAGCTGCTATTACAGCATGTAGCAATCTAGCGATCATATACGGTAACATTCGGATGCCTGATTCAATCACAATGCTTGCTACTTGACCATGGACGGAAAGGCCACTCCAAGCAATAATGGCACTAGCAATTACGACTTTTTCTACTAATGGTGCATCTGCTTGGCTAGCCGCCAAAGCACCTAAGTCGATCTCAAATAGGCCGCTTACCATAGCGGGAGCAAGGTTGGTATTGAAACCCATGATACTTAAGAGTCCAGCAAAAAACGTTGTTAACACATCGGTTATACCTGTAATAGATAAAATTTGCAAGAATACTGAAAATAATATGATGAATCCACCTATTAATAAGATTGTATTCATCGAATTCTTCACAGAATCGCCTAATAATTCACCCATAGAGCGTTTATCATCTTGTTTTGCTTTGTATAAGGCGCGTAGTGCTCGTAATAAAATATTGCCACTAGCAATTTGTATATCATTTCCATAGCTATCTCGATTACGTCCATGATAGCGAAAGAGGATACCGACAATAAAGCTTGCAAGATAATGGGCTAATGCAATAGTAGCCCCAAGTTCTGGCATACCAAACATCCCGACCGCTACGGCACCGAACATAAAAAGAGGATCTGCAGTATTCGTGAACGATAATAATCGCTCGGCCTCTACAGCGCTACATAATTTATTTTTCCGAAACTTACATGTAATGACGGCATCCATAGGGTAGCCAGAAGCTAATCCCATGCTCATGGCAAAAGCGCCAATTCCGGGAACATTAAAAACAGGGCGCATTAAAGGCTCTAATAAAACACCAATGAAATGAACTACACCCAGTCCCATGAGAATTTCTGATAGAATAAAAAAAGGGAGTAATGACGGGAAAACCACATTCCACCACAGATTGAGGCCCATAATTGCTGCATCAAAGGCTTGCTTAGGATACTGAACCATTGCAATCGTAATAAACACTGCACTAAAGGCCATACAATATGCTAGCAGGCGCGATCGATAGCGCTTGCCTCCACCGAAAATTCTCATATGCTAAATCTCCTCCTTAACCCGGGCGGTCAGTACATATATATTGTAAAAGTATAAACAATATAACCATATGAGATTTTGATTTCATCAAATAACAATGAGTTTTTATTTTTCTATCATAAGTATAAAAAAACTTCCTTTTTGGTAAGAATAGTATTATGTCTATTCTTGCCAAAGGGAAGTTTTTTGTTACTACCATTAGGGAAGATAAGAGGCTGGATAACGAAAATCCCATGCACCTTTATTCCAACTAGAAGCAGGCATGCCCAGTGAGTATACATCGCTGGCAACTGTGTCGATCGCTAACATATTTTGTAAAGGGGTGAGTGTTTGGCTACCTCGTTGTTTACTATTTAAAAAATGTGTAGTTTTGGTAATCAAAGGAATCTTACTATGCTTTTGTATCTCTTTTAGTAACAAACGCCCATTTTGATTAAAGGCTAGTACGCGAGCATATAATGGTCCATATTCGTCAAACTCTGTTACTTGTATCTTGTTAGTTCCTAGCAGAGAGTGGGCAATGATGCGTTGTAATCGTGTATAAGGATAACGTTTACTTTTAAGTAATGAAAATAATTCTGTGATATTCGAGGCAAGTAAAGCAGAGTCTCGGATTTTATAATGTAGTCCCTCAGAGACGCCGGGTAATTGTTCTATTTTTTCAAGGCTTGACATTCTTAATTGAGCTAATATTATACCAGATAAAGAAGAAAATGTGACAGGACCACGTTGCTCTGCAATGATAGAATGTATGATTTCAAAGGTTGTTTCCGGTATAGATGAGCGTAATTCATTTGTAATCGTTTGATTGCTTAATAATGCATGTCGAATAGCGGTTGCACTAGCGAAAGGGGTCGAAATAACAGTATCATTATACCTCGACTGCTGTCGACTGACAGGAAGAGCAATTAAATGAGGCGCAGATTTTTCTATCGCACGCAAATACTCAATAGCTAATATATTGTTAGAAGAGGCTATCATTTCAGCTGAAATATGAGCATGCTCCTCCAATGATTTTCCTAAAGCGGCTGCATAAGTATTCCCTGATTTTAAGTTTATATGCATATCGTTTATAATTTGTGATTGTTCCATAGCAGTGGCCATTTTTTTCAGCATTGTAAGATCAGCATGTTCTGCTCCGAAACAAACATGACTGACAATGCCTAATGCCTCTAATAAACGAATACCTCCAGTAGCGAAATATTGGGCACTTCGTACCGCAAAAACGGTAGGTAATTCGATTACAAGATCAAGCCCACCCCGGACAGCCATTTCCGCTCTTTTCCATTTATCGAAGAGCGCTGGTTCGCCTCGTTGCATAAAATTGCCGCTCATCACACCGATGGCAAATGGACAACCTGATTCTTTTTTTGCGGCATTTATATGCCATTGATGACCATTGTGAAAAGGATTGTATTCTACAATCATACCAACTGCTTGCATATTTGTTCAAACTCCTATTATTCGTATATTGTGTCGTTTTACTCCGACTTACTAAGTCAATGCTATCTATGATAAGCCATTTTCGGTAATTATTTGTATCATTTTATTATATTATACATAAATTCTGAATATTTTTTTAAAAAAATATTCTTGTGATGTAGGAGGAAAATTTTTTATGATGTCGAAATTTGAATGAGTTGTATAATAATACAGGTACATAAAGGGAGGATATAATTATGAAAGTTTTAGTTGTTAACTGTGGAAGCTCTTCGATAAAATACCAATTATTCCAAATGGAAGATGAATCGGTATTGGCTAAAGGCTTAGTGGAACGTATTGGCCTTGAGGGTTCTGTTTTGACTCACGAACCTGTGGGCAAAGATAAAACGGTTATAAATGCTGATATTAAGAATCATACGATCGGTATTAGTTTAGTCTTAGAAGCATTGGTAGATGCGAAACATGGTGTGATTTCCAGCATGAAAGAAATTGATGCAATTGGTCATCGTGGTGTGCATGCTGGTGAAAAATTCTCTGACTCCGTACTCGTAACTCCTAGTGTAATAAAAGCGATTGAAGAGTGCATTGAAATGGCACCGCTTCATAATCCACCTAATATTTCGGGCATCAATGCTTGTTCAGAATTAATGCCAAATGTACCACAAGTAGCTGTTTTTGATACTGCATTTCATCAAACTATGCCTAAAAAAGCATATATGTATGCGCTTCCTTATGAAGCATATGAAAAACATGGAATCCGTCGTTATGGTTTCCATGGCACATCTCATAAATATGTTTCACAAAAAGTTGCTGAATTGATGGGCAAAGATTATAAAGATCTGAAAATTATTACTTGTCATTTAGGAAATGGTTCTAGCATCGCTGCAATCCAAAATGGTCAATGTATTGATACTAGTATGGGCTTTACACCACTTGCAGGATTAGTTATGGGTACTCGTTGTGGTAACATTGATCCTGCTATCATACCTTTTTTAATGAAAAAAGAAAATATGACAATTGACGAAGTTGATAACTATATTAATAAAAAATCAGGTGTTTTAGGTATTTCTGGAGTGTCTAGCGATTTCCGTGATATTGAAAAAGCAGCTGCAAGTGGTAACGAACGTGCTCAATTAGCATTAGATATATTTATATATGAAGTGGTTAAATGTATTGGTAGCTACGCAGCAGCAATGAATGGTGTAGATGTGATTGTCTTTACTGCTGGTGTTGGTGAAAATTCTATTTCCATGCGTGAAGACATTGCAAATGGTGTAGAATATTTAGGTACAAAAATTGACAATGAGAAAAATAATGTTCGCGGTAAAGAACGTGAAATTAGCGTAGATGGTTCTAAAGTCAAAGTATTTATCATTCCTACGAATGAAGAATTAGTCATTGCTCGTGATACAAAAAGAATTTGTAACAAATAATTACATTTTCTGTTTATAATCATACAATGTTTTTGATTCAACTACAAATTATTACGAAGAGTTTTTATTAATTCTAAACAGTAACCTTTTTTACGGAATCAAAAAGCATAACACCTTCTTGACTCCGAGTAAGAATCACTAAGGTTTCTACCTGCGTCTGAGGACTTGGTCGAAACCGAGTTTTTCTTATTGACAAAGTGTAAAGGGATAGCTATAATAGATGAAGGTTGAGGTGGAAAATGATGAAAATTAATGTTATAAAAGCTAAGAAAGAAATTGGTAGCCAAGAAACGTTTGAATTTGTCACTTCTGCTGAGAAAATAGATCTTGAAAGTGAAGGCCCTTGGGTTGGTAGTGAAATAAAGGTTACAGGCGAATTAGTAAATAATGGGCGAGTATTAACAATTAAAGGCGTTATTCATGCTACAGCCAAAAATCAATGTCATCGTTGTTTGGAAAATTTTATTACTAAAATGGACATTTCTTTTAGTGAGGATTATCAAGAAAATAATGATGTTGACATTGATGAGGAAGCTGATTTAGCTTATTATAATGGTGATGAAATTGATATTGCTGATGTAGTGCGTGAAAGCATCATATTAGCTGAACCTTTAAAAGTTTTATGTAGTAAAAGTTGTAAAGGTTTATGTCCGCATTGTGGTATTAATCTTAATACTACAGTATGTTCTTGTAATAATGATCGTATTGATCCGAGACTTGCAGTATTAAGCCAACTTTTAAAGTGAAGTTACAGAGTATCTATGATAGAAATCCTGTTAAGGAGGTGTGTAATAATGGCAGTACCTAAGCGTAAAACATCGAAAGCTCGTCGTGATAAACGTCGTGCGAATTGGAAATTAACCGTTCCTGGTCTGATTGCATGTCCGCAATGTCACGAACTAAAAATGCCTCATAGAGTATGTCCTGAATGTGGTAATTATAATGGTAAGGTAGTAATTAAAGCAAAAGCAGAATAAGATTTTGTTTAGTGAGCAAGATAAGAGTTGATGAAACTTTTTTCTTGCTCACTGTTTTTTTTGTTGCATTTTAAATAGTAACTGGTTATAATACTAAGTACTAAATACTAAATGATTAGTATTTATGATATAAGAAAATAAATTAGGTGATATTATATTGCGAATTCAGAAAAAAATACGCCAAAAAATGCTTCAAGAAAATTTAGAATCGAGTCCGTTTTTAACTGATGGTGAATTGGCCGTATTACTTAATGTTAGTGTGCAAACTATTCGTTTGGATCGTTTAGAGTTAGGTATACCTGAATTGCGTGAACGTACTAAGCAAATGGCAGAAACAGCTCAAGATAGATTACAAGCCATTGCTAGTGGTGAAATTATTGGTGATTTGATTGATTTAGAGCTAGGAGTACAAGGAATTTCCGTTATGACTATTACGCCAGACATGGTATTCGAAAAAAGTAAAATTGCTCGTGGACATCATGTATTTTCACAGGCAAATTCATTAGCCCTTGCTGTAATTGATGCGCAATCAGCTCTTACTGGTGTTGCTAATATAAAGTATAAAATCCCGATTCATGTTGGTGAAAAAATCGTGGCAAAAGCTGAAGTTCTACGGAAACGGGGCAATAAATATTTTATTTGGGTAAAAACTAGAAATGAGAAACAGGAAGTTTTTCGTGCAAAATTTATTATGGTCTCATTAGAACCATGAAACGGAGATAGATAATGAAGGTTGCGGTTGATGCCATGGGTAGTGATTATGCACCAAGGGAAATTGTTTTAGGAGCAATACAAGCTGCAAAAGAATATAACTGTGAAATTGTTTTAGTTGGAGATCAAACGCAAATTGAACCCATTTTGGCAGAATTCGGAAACTGGAGTGGGCTTGGTATAAGCATACATCATGCGAGTGAAATCATTGAAATGCATGAACATCCTAGTGTAGCGGTACGCAAGAAAAAAGATGCATCGGTTGTGGTGGCAACACGCTTAGTGAAAGAAGGCGTCTGTGACGCAGTTGTTTCTGCAGGTAGTACAGGTGCAGCAGTGGCAACTGCATTATTTGGTCTCGGTCGCATTAAAGGGGTAGAACGTCCAACCATTGCGACTCCTATTCCCAATCTCACAGGAACGACGGTTCTGCTCGATTCGGGTGCAAATGTTGATAGCAAACCAAAGCATTTGGTTCAAAGTGCAGTGATGGGGTCTATTTATGCCCAATATATTTTACATGTGAATCATCCTCGTGTTGGGTTATTAAATATCGGAGAAGAAGAAACAAAAGGCAATGAGCAGTCGTTAGCCACCTATCCGTTATTAAAAGAATTAAAAACCATTCAGTTCATTGGTAATGTGGAAGGTAGAGATATTCCTAATGGAACAGTAGATGTAGTTGTCTGTGATGGTTTTGTTGGTAATGTAGTATTAAAACTCGGTGAAGGTTTAAGTAGCGCTATTATGCATTTGATAAAAGAAGCGATTAAAAATAGTGGTATTTTGACTAAGCTAGCATCATTGATGGTTTTGCCTGCCTTAAAGAGTTTAAAAAACAAACTCGATTATGCTGAATATGGTGGGGCACCACTGCTTGGTGTCAATGGTTGTTTTATCATTTGTCACGGTAGTTCGAAAGCGAAGGCTATTAAAAATGCGATTCGTGTTGCTAATGAATTTACGCAAAATAAAGTAGTAGAACATATTCGCGAAAATATCGCACAGGAAGGGGTTGTGACTGGTGCAGAAGAATAATATATCGGTAGGTATTATTGGGATGGGTACGTATGTTCCAGACAAAGTGCTTACCAATCAAGATATAGAAAAATTAGTGGATACATCGAATGAATGGATTGTGGAGCGTACAGGTATCAGAGAACGTCATATTGTTGAACCTAATATTGCTACATCGGATTTAGCTGTTATTGCTGCTGAAAAAGCATTACTTGATGCGGGAGTGACCGCTGATGAAATTGATTTAATTATTGTAGCAACTGCTACTCCTGATATGTTTTTCCCATCTACAGCATGTTTAATACAAGATAAAATTAAAGCGAGTAAAGCAGCAGCTTTTGACTTGGCTGCAGGTTGCTCAGGTTTTGCCTATAGTGTAGTGGTAGGTAGTCAGTTTATACAAACGGGCTTATATAAAAAAATATTGGTTATTGGTGCAGAAGTTCTATCAAAAATTCTTGACTGGAGCGATCGCAACACTTGCATGTTATTTGGTGATGGTGCTGGCGCTGTTGTGCTGGGCGAGGTTCCAACTGGTTATGGATTATTGGGTGTTGAGATTGGTGCTGATGGATCGGGTGGACATCTCTTAAACTTACCTGCTGGCGGTTCACGCCTACCAGCATCCGCTAAAACAGTTAGCGAAGGAAAGCATTTCCTGCAAATGAGTGGACGTGATGTTTTCAAATTTGCGACAAAGGTAATGGATGAAGCGGTTATTAAATCGTTAGAAAAAGCCGCATTATCTCATACAGACATCGATTGTTTAGTGCCTCATCAGGCTAATATTAGAATTATTCAATCGGCTGCTAAACGTTTAAAATTACCGATGGAAAAAGTAATGGTGAATGTCGATAAATATGGCAATACATCTTCCGCATCGATTCCTATTGCTTTGAATGAAGCAGTAGAAAGTGGTAAAATTAAAAAAGATGATATAGTTGTATTAGTAGGTTTTGGTGCAGGGCTTACTTGGGCTTCTTGTGTCATGAAGTGGTACAAGGAGGAAAAGGACATTGTTTAAAAGTAAACTTTGCAGTATATTAAATATAAAGTATCCGATATTACAAGGTGGTATGGCCTGGGTGGCTACCGCTGAGCTCGCATCTGCTGTTTCCAATGCAGGTGGGCTGGGCATCATTGGTGCTGGTCATATGCCGCCAGATGTTTTACGTAAAGAAATTCAAAAAACAAAAACTTTGACTGATAAAGTTTTTGGTGTTAATATCATGCTGATGTCTCCATTTGTAAAAGAAGTGATGCAAGTGGTGATTGATGAAAAAGTACCTGTTATTACTACAGGAGCTGGCAATCCTGGTGAATATATACCTGCACTAAAAGAAATAGGATGCAAAATCATTCCAGTCGTTGCTTCTGTTGCATTGGCAAAACGCTTAGAACGAGTTGGCGTGGATGCTATTATTGCCGAGGGACAAGAAAGTGGTGGTCATATTGGTGAAATTACCACAATGTCTTTAATACCACAAATTGTTGATGCCGTAAATATTCCTGTCATTGCCGCTGGCGGGATTGCTGATTCGAGAGGATTTGTTGCCGCTTTGGCACTAGGTGCTGAAGGCGTTCAAATCGGAACTCGTTTTGTAGCATCAATTGAATGTATTGCTCACGAAAATTATAAAACAGCAATTCTAAAAGCAAAAGATCGTTCGACCATTATGACTGGTATTGCTACGGGCCATCCGGTACGAGTATTAACTAATAAATTTACCCGAGAATATGAATCCATGGAGAAAAGTGGAGCATCTGCGGAAGAACTAGAACAGATGGGCGCAGGCAAACTGAAAATTGCCGCTCGCGACGGCGATGTAGACTACGGTTCGGTCATGATGGGACAGATTTCGGGTATGATTAAAAATATTAAATCGGTAGATGAAATTATTCAAGATATTGTTGGTGGTATACCAAACGTACTACAGAGTATTAATGACAATCTATAAGGATAAACAAAGGGAAGGTATGATATGAAAAAGATAGCTTTTATTTTTCCAGGCCAAGGATCACAAACAGTAGGAATGGGAAAAGATTTATATGAGCGTTTTGATGTCGCAAAAGCGGTATTTGATGAGGCTGATAAGGCATTAGGCTTTTCTATCACAGATATGTGTTTTAATGGACCGGAAGATGAATTACGTAAAACGTTTAATACACAACCAGCCATATTGACAGTAAGTATTGCTTGTCATCGTGTGCTACGTGAACATGGTATTGTACCAACGATTGTAGCGGGTCATAGTTTGGGAGAATATTCTGCTTTGGTTGCAGCAGGCTCTTTATCATTTAGTGATGCTGTACAGTTAGTGCGTAAACGCGGTCAATTGATGCAAGAAGCCGTTCCATTAGGCGAAGGTAGTATGGCTGCTATTTTAGGTCTTGCACGTGATGTAGTGGTGGATATATGCCATAAGGCTGAAGCTGAATTTGGTGCAGTACAAGCTGTAAACTTTAATTGTCCTGGACAAATTGTAATTGCCGGTAAGAAATTAGCAGTAGAAAAAGCTGCTGAACTGCTAAAAGCAGCAGGAGCAAAACGTGCCGTTATGCTACCTGTTAGTGCACCTTTTCATAGCACACTGATGAAACCGGCTGCAGAAAAATTAGCACATGAATTAGAGACGATCAATGTACAGGATGCATTGATACCCGTTGTGGCGAATATCAACGGTCAAATCATTACCAATGGTCAGGAAATTAAAGAATCTTTAGTCGAGCAAGCAGATCATCCTGTAGAGTGGGAACAGTGCATTGCTGAAATTATAAAGTCTGGTACTACCACCTTTGTTGAAGTAGGACCAGGTAAAGTTTTATCTGCTTTAACGAAAAAAATTACCAAAGAAATCGATCATTTTAATGTGGAAGATATGATTTCTTTAGAAAAAACTCTTGATTATTTCACGGAGGTTCGTTAAAATGCTTTTAGATGGAAAAGTTGCAATCGTTACTGGTGGTTCTCGGGGAATTGGACGTGCTGTAGCAATTGCCTTAGCAACAGCTGGCGCAAAAGTGGTGATTAACTATGCTGGTAATGTAGCCGCTGCAGAAGAGGTTAAAGCTACGATTGAAGCGGTCGGCGGTCAAGCAATCATTGTGCAAGCGGATGTGGCCAACGATGAGGCTGTCGCAGCAATGATTAAACAAGCGGTAGATACGTTTGGGAGAATTGATATTTTAATTAATAATGCTGGTATTACTCGTGACAATCTATTAATGCGTATGAAAGAAGAAGATTGGGATGCTGTAATCAATACAAATCTCAAAGGTGTTTTCATGTGCAGTAAAGCAGTTTCTCGCGTAATGATGAAACAAAAATATGGCAAAATTATCAATATGGCATCTGTTGTTGGCTTAACGGGAAATGCTGGGCAAGCTAATTATGCTGCTACTAAGGCTGGCGTTATCGGATTTACAAAATCAATGGCAAAAGAATTGGCTTCTAGAGGTATCACGGTCAATGCAATTGCTCCAGGATTCATTGATTCAGATATGACTGCTGTCTTATCTGACCAGGTTAAAGAAGAGTTTATCCGTAACATACCAGCTGCTAGGTTGGGGCGTCCTGAAGAAGTGGCAGCGGCAGTTATGTTTTTAGTATCAGATGCAGCAAGTTATATCACCGGACAAACGTTAAATGTTGATGGTGGTATGGTAATGTAAAAAAGGCCCTGTTGAAAGGAGGTGAATAGAGTGACAACTTTTGATAAAGTTAAACAAATTTCTGTTGAACAACTTGGCGTTGAAGATGCTGACGTTAGCATGGATTCCACTTTCATCGATGATTTAGGTGCTGATTCTCTTGACATTGTTGAGTTAATTATGGCCTTTGAAGAGGAATTTAACATCGAAATTCCTGATGAAGTAGCTGAAAAAATGAAAGCTGTAAAAGATGCTGTAGAATACATAGAAAAAGAAAAGCAAGCATAATTCTTTTGTATTCAGAAAAGGAAAGTCCCGTGAAAGAATGATTTTCGCGGGACTTTCTTAAAATATCATGTTCTAGCGAATGGAGGCAGTGTAACTTGAAACTTCCAACACTTAAAATAGGTCATTTAGTGGCCCGTGTGCCCATTATCCAAGGTGGAATGGCAATTAGAATTTCTACTGCGCCTTTAGCTGCTGCGGTAGCGGAAGCTGGCGGTATCGGACTTATTGCTGCTTCTGGTATGAGTTTTGACGAATTGCGTAAAGAAATACGTCTGGCTCGTTCTCTGACAAAAGGTATCATTGGAATCAATGTAATGGTTGCCGCTAGGCAATTTGCTGGTATTGTAAAAACAGCCATTGATGAGGGTATTGATATCGTAGTTGCTGGTGCAGGTTTTTCCCGAGATGTTTTTGGTCTTGGTAAAGAATCTGGCACACCGATCGTACCGATTGTATCGTCTGTTAAGTTAGCGAAAATTTCCGAAAAATTAGGAGCTGCAGCTGTAATTGTGGAAGGTAAGGAAGCTGGTGGACATCTAGGAACCGATCAGGCCATGCATTCTTTAATTCCCGATATCAAAAAAGCAGTTACAATCCCCGTTATTGGTGCCGGTGGTGTTATGAATGGTAGAGATGTTGTAGCAACACTTAAACTTGGTGCAGATGGTGTGCAAATGGGAACTCGGTTTGCTGCCAGTATTGAATCGAATGCCGCTCCGGCATTAAAAGAATTTTATTTAAAAGCCACAGCAGAAGATATTGTACTAATCAATAGTCCCGTTGGGCTACCTGGTCGCGCATTGCGAAATCCATTTGCAGAGAAAATCATTGAAAGTACGGCACCAACTCCTGAAGTCTGTGATGGATGTTTAAAACATTGCCTAAAGAATTTTTGCATTATTAAAGCATTAATTCGTGCACAACAGGGTGATGTGGAAACAGGACTGGTATTTACTGGTGAGTACATTCATAAAATAGATAAAATACTATCTGTTGAGGAAATTTTTAAAAATATCTTAGAGGAAGCTGAAACAATAAATTAACGTGAGGTGAGTGTATTTGAAAAAACGAGTTGTAATTACAGGAATAGGTGCAATCACACCTATAGGTATTGGTAAAGATGCTTTTTGGCAATCTCTTATAGCTGGAAAATCGGGTATTAAAAAAATCACTCGCTTTGATGCAAGTCAATATACTACGCAGATTGCTGGTGAGGTTACTGATTTTGATCCAGCACAATATATCGACAAAAAAGAAGCAAAGCGAATGGATCGGTTTACTCAATTTGCAGTTTCTGCTACGAAAATGGCTTTTGAAGATTCAAAAATAGACCTTGAAAAGGAAGATCGTGAACGTATTGGTACTATGATTGGTACAGGTATTGGTGGTATGGATACATTGCATGATCAGTTCAAGAATTTATTTGATAAAGGTCCAGGTCGCGTAAGTCCATTCTTTGTACCAATGATGATTGGAAATATGGCTGCAGGGCAAACTTCCATTGCCTTTGGCTTACAAGGTCCTTGTAGTTCTGTAACGACTGCTTGTGCGACTGGTACCAATGCAATTGGTGATGCGTTTAAAGTTATACAACGGGGTGACGCGGATGTAATGGTTGCAGGTGGTACGGAAGCTGCTATTTCACCGGTTGCTATCGCTGGTTTTTGCTCTATGAAGGCGTTGTCTACACGCAATGATGAACCAGAAAAAGCATCACGTCCTTTTGATAAAGGTCGTGATGGCTTTGTAATGGGTGAAGGAGCAGGTATTGTTATTCTTGAGTCGTTAGAACATGCCACTGCAAGAGAAGCACATATCTATGCTGAGGTAATTGGTTATGGCTCAAATGCGGATGCCTATCATATGACTGCACCTGCTCCTGAAGGCGCAAAAGCAGCAAAATGTATGGCGATGGCTCTTAAAGATGCTGGTATTAAACCAGAAGATGTGGATTATATTAATGCTCATGGGACTTCGACTCCTCTAGGAGATAAACTGGAAACCATGGCAATCAAAACGTTATTTGGTGCTCATGCATCTACAATCGCTGTTAGCTCTACGAAATCAATGACTGGACATTTGCTTGGTGCATCTGGTGGAATTGAGGGCATTATCACGGCTTTAACTTTAGAAAATGATGTCATTCCGCCAACTATTAATCTTGAGAATCCTGATGAAGAGTTAGACCTTGATTATGTTCCAAATGTAGCGCGCAAGCAAGTAGTCAATGTAGCATTGTCCAATTCTTTCGGCTTTGGTGGGCATAATGCAACTATCTTATTGAAAAAATTTCAAAGATAATTTGATATGAATGAAATACTAAATAAGCATAGAATGGACGTATTACGCAAGTTTTCTGCTAAATTAGGCTTGAATTTTACTAAACTTACTTTATTACATCAAGCTCTTACTCATACTTCTTATGCAAATGAATGCAAGAATGCAACTATTTTGCATAATGAGCGGTTAGAATTTCTAGGTGATGCAATACTTGATGTAATAGTAAGTGAATATTTATTTCGTCAATTTCCTACTCTTCCTGAGGGAGAGCTAACGAAAGCTAGAGCTGTCATTGTATGTGAACCTACTTTGGCTCGTTGCTCTGCAGAACTTGGAGTTGGTGAATATCTATTTTTAGGAAAAGGGGAAGCTGGTTCCGGTGGTCGTGAACGAACTTCGATTTTAGCAGATGCTTTTGAAGCAATCATTGGTGCTATTTATCTGGATAATGGTTTTGAAGCTGCTACACATTTTGTACTGCAACAACTTCAAGCTGATTTATTGTCTGTAGAACGTGGTGAGTATGTAAAAGACTATAAAACGCTATTACAAGAAGTGATCCAAAAACAAACCGACAGTAAAATCATTTATGAAATTGTAGAAGAGAGTGGTCCTGACCATCATAAACTATTTAAAGTAGCAGTCATAGTAAATTCAAATCAGTTAGGTAGTGGGCTAGGGAAGAGTAAAAAAGAAGCCGAGCAACACGCAGCGAAACAAGCACTAATTAAACTAAAGATCATAAATGACTAAGGCTTTTGCCTGGGTCTAAGACTTGGCGTAGGCCAAGTCTTTTCTTGTTCATTTTTGGGAGGCAGTTATGAAGCATTATATTATTCCCATATTTATCCCTCATTATGGTTGTACTCATGCCTGTGTATTTTGTAATCAGCAAAAAATAACTGGTCGAGGAACACCAGTAACACCTGCGGAAGTAGCAGGTATTATTGATCAACATATATCCCGAATAACCGAGAAGCGTCATATCGAAGTGGCCTTTTATGGTGGAAGCTTCACAGCCCTTGATACTAGCATCCAGCAAGCGTTACTTAAGCCAGCATACAATGCATTGCAGCACGGAAGAATTCATGCCATTCGCCTGTCTACGCGTCCCGATTATATTAATGATGAGATTGTACAAAATCTGATTGACTTTGGCGTTTCTATTATCGAGCTCGGTGTACAATCTCTTGATAATGAAGTTCTAAAAGCAAGTGCTAGAGGTCACACCTATGGGGATGTAATACAGGCTGTTGCTGTTATTAAAAAGCTAGGACTGCAGTGTGGTATTCAATTAATGCCAGGACTACCAGGTGAAGATTGGAGCAGTTTAATTACTACTGCTAGAGGCGTATTACAGCTTGCTCCGAACTTCATACGTATTTATCCTACCGTTGTGATTGCTCATACTAAGCTAGCAGATATGTATCATGATGGAAGGTATACGCCACTATCTTTATTGATGGGGACAGCACGCGCCGCTTTTTTAAAACTACTGTTTCTGCAATATAAAATTCCCGTCATTCGCACAGGACTTCAGGCAACAGAAGACCTCTCGAATCATGATGTAGTACTTGCTGGTCCTTATCATCCTGCTTTCGGAGAAATGGTAGATTCTTATCTTTTTTATCTGATGATGGCTCATGCAGTGGAAAGTATTGCACCGAATCAGCAACGCATTACCATGCTCATTCATCATCATTCTCGAGATACTTCAAAAATTCGAGGACTCGCCAATCGTAATATTAAGAAATTAACGAGCATATACAATATTGATCATCTTACTTTAAAAGCAGATGGTCAATCTCTTGATGAAATTTTGATCGAGAGTCAGGATCTTTGTTATGTAATAAATAAAAAAATGTTACACAATCTTTAATTTGGTAAAAAAGGAATTAATAGTAAAAGAAAGAATACTATAGAGTATAGTAAGTCCTGATACCAAAAGGAGGTTACATAATGGATGTTCTAAAAGTATCTGCAAAATCAAATCCTAAATCTGTAGCAGGCGCTTTGGCTGCGGTATTAAGAGAAAGAGGTACTGCTGAAGTTCAGGCAGTGGGGGCTGGGGCGGTCAATCAAGCGATAAAATCAGTTGCGATTGCCCGTGGATTTGTTGCGCCTAATGGTATTAATTTGATCACGATTCCTGCTTTTACCGAAATTTTCATTGATGGTGAGGAACGCACTGCAATTCGTTTCATTGTTGAACCTCGATAAGTTTTATGAGACAACGAAAACCTGTTTGCCAAGCAAACAGGTTTTTTAGCGGAATCAGAAAGTATAACACTTTCTTGATTCCAAGTAAGGGCAACTAAGACTTCGGTCTGCGCTGAGGCTTGACCGAAGTCAAGTTTTCTTTATTAAGTTTATTGTATAAACAACTAGTACATGATACACTTTACAAGTTAGGATGATGAAATTTATAATAATATGTGTGGTGATGTAGCTTGCAATTACGTAGACTTGAAGCGTATGGCTTTAAATCTTTTGCAGATAAAACAGAAATTGAATTTGGATCAGGTATTACCGTTGTTGTTGGACCGAATGGTAGTGGAAAAAGCAACATTTCCGATGCCATTCGTTGGGTACTTGGAGAACAGAGTATTCGTAACTTACGCGGTACCAAAATGGAAGATATCATATTTGCTGGTAGCTCAGGGCGTAAACCTTTAGGGATCGCAGAGGTATCATTAACATTTGATAATAGTGATGGTACTCTTCCTATCGATTTTAACGAAGTAATTATTACCAGGCGTGTATATCGTTCAGGAGATAGTGAATATTTCATTAACAAAGGGCTTTGTCGTTTAAAGGATATTTATGAATTATTAGCTGATACAGGGCTAGGCCGTGATGCTATGACTGTTATTGGACAAAATAAAGTGGATGAAATATTAAATAGTAAACCGGAAGAACGTCGTTTACTATTTGAAGAATCAGCTGGAATCAGCAAATATAAACAACGGAAAAAAGAAGCATTACGCAAGTTAGACGATACTACGCAAAATCTAATTAGGGTATCGGATATAACAAATGAAATCGAGATTCAGCTTGTCCCTCTCGCTGAAAGTGCGGAGCGTACGAAGCAGTATAATGCACTACACTCTGAATTCATTTCATGCCAAGTGACTCTTTTATTACATATATTAAAAAAATCAGAAAAGATGGTAGAAAGCGCTACCCTCCAAAAAAAACATCTTTCCGAGCAAGAAGTTGCAATGAGTACGAATCTCAATCTAAAAGAAGCGGAAAAAATAAAGTGTACCAACCAACTGGTACAAGTAGATGAACAACTTACTTCTTATGCCAATGCAATCAATCATGCTGATACCGAACTAGAAAAGATGAACGGAAAAATTTCGGTATTAAAAGAACGAATGAGCCAAGGGCAACGTAGCAGTGATCGTATTCATGATGAGCGGATTCGGATTGACAAACAAAAAAGTGAATTTGAATCCAAGATTGATGCAGTAAAAAATGCGATTACGATCAAACAAGTGATAGCTGAAAAAAGCCAAGGTCTACTTGTTGATAAAAATGTATCCTATCAAAAGATCCTCGCTGATATTGATCAAACCAAGCAGCAACTGGATCAGAATCAAGAAAAGACTTTTAATTATTTACACGAAATTGTTGGAGAACGCAATAAGGTCACGACGATTGAGCGTGATTTAGAACGCATAGAAGTCCGTCAGAAGGATATTGACCAGAAACAGCAAGAATATACTAAGCAATCCGAGGGGATACAAGAGGCATATCGACAGCTTGTCATCGAACAACAAGTTGTAAAAACCAACTTGGAACAATTGCAAAATAAAAATCATACCTTACATCATAGTAAACAAGAAAAAGAACGACACCTACAATCGATTGTACAAGAAGAAAGACAATTGACTACACAAGTCAATGAATGCACTTCACGGCTTAGAATACTATCCAATATGCAAAATGAATATGAAGGCTTTGCCCGTGGCAGCAAAAGCATATTAAAAAGCAACGATCCATGGCGTAGTGGTATTTGTGGTGCAGTAGCCCAGATATTGACTGTGCCTGACAACTATGTGACAGCGGTTGAGATTGCTTTGGGTGGTGCATTGCAACATATTATTACGGAAAATGCGGAAATCGCCAAACAAGCTATGCATTTTTTGAAAAACAAAAATTTAGGACGAGCTACTTTTCTGCCACTCGATACCATCAAACCACTACGACCACGTGATAATGAAGTTTCGGCATCGAAGGCAACCGGTTCATTTGGCTTTGCGGCAAATCTTGTTAATGTAGAACCGCGTTATCGCCCGATTATTGAATCGCTATTAGGTCGTACGATTATTGCGGAAAATATCGATGTCGCTTTAAAAATTGCCAAACAACATGGATTCTCCGTAAAAATTGTTACCTTAGATGGAGAATTAGTAAATCCAGGCGGTTCCATGACTGGTGGTAGTATTAATAAAAAGGATAGTAGTTTTCTAAGTCGTGGTAATACCATTGCAACGATCAAACAGAAGCTAGATCATTTGCAAGTTACATTAACGCAAGTACAAGAGCAAGTCAGCATTTCTAAAAATGAAATAACAAAAGTAGAGGAAGAGTTTCTTTTACTGCAACAGCAACGCCAGCAAATCGAGGTTCGCCAAGCGGAAATTGCAATTCATATAGAACAAATGGAACTCGATCGAAAGCGAATGAGCCTCGCGATGACAAGCATTGTAGAAGAGCAGCATAGTTGTATCGACGAAAAAAAACAATTACAACAAGAGTTAACAAGCGCGCTAGCAACCATTGCAGACCTAGAAAGTCGTGATAGCCAGCATCAACAAAGTCTTACTCTTTGGCAAGAGAAGTTTACAACATTGCAGCAGACGAAAGAAGAATTACAACTCAGTATTACAGATGTGAAAATTGGATTAACATCGGTTCAACAAGAACTCACTGCTATGATCAATAACTGTCAGCAAGATGAACAATCAAAACAAGCACTACAACTTCAAATCGAACGTCTAAACAACGATCGAAATGATATCATAGTGCAAATGGAACAAACAAATCAAGAACTCATAACACTCACGGAGAAGCAGCGAGATATTGCCACACAAAAAAGTAAAGATGAACAAGGACATAAAGATCAATACGTGGTAAAACTAAATGTTCTTGCCACTTTACAACAACTAGAAAAAGAATTAAAAGAATTGCATCGCAAACAAAGCGATCTACAAACCCGTCTACACGAAGCGGATTTACTAGCGACTAAATATACCTATGAAGTGACCCATGCCAGAGAAAGATTAGAACAACAATTTTCATTAACAATGGAGCAGGCAAAAGAACTTTGTTGCGAAGGTAGTGCTGATCAATTAAGTCGCCTTGCTCGTCAATTAGAAACTAAAATTGCTGCCTTAGGTCCTGTAAATCATGCAGCAGTAGCTGAGTATACCAACCTACAAAACCGATATGATTTTTTACAAAAACAATCGCAAGATTTACTATCGGCTCAAGAATATTTAGCGTCTATTATCGCCGATATCGATAAAACGATGTCAACAAAGTTTATAGAAGCCTTTACCAAAATCAATGAATTTTTTGGTGATATTTTTAGTCGTTTATTTGGTGGGGGACAAGCCCAATTGAAATTAATAGATCCTGAAAATATGCTAAGTACAGGAATTGAAATTATTGTTCAGCCACCAGGGAAAAAACTACAGAATCTAGTATTATTATCAGGTGGTGAGCGAACATTAACGGTTATCGCCTTATTATTTGCTGTTCTAACGTATCGCCCTGCGCCTTTAATTGTCGTCGATGAAATTGATGCCTCTTTGGATGAGGCGAATGTCGAGCGCTTGAGTGAGTTTTTCCGCGATTATGCAAAACATACTCAATTTATTGTTGTAACTCATCGCAAAGGAACAATGGAAGTGGCAACGGTTATCTATGGCGTCACAATGGAACAATCAGGAATATCGCGTTTAGTTTCGGTTAAACTAATGGAAAAAACAGGATGAATAAAGTAATGGAGGAACTATGATATGGGATTTTTTGATAGATTAAAAGCAGGACTGGACAAAACGAGAAAAAGTTTTACAGAAAAAATTGAACAACTGGTCATTGGTTATGCTACCATTGATGAAGAATTACTTGATGATTTGGAAGTCATCTTATTATCAGCAGATGTTGGTATACAAACGACAACGAAATTGATGGCCGATATTAAACAAGGTATTAAAAATAAGGAGATCAATTCTCCTGAAGATTTGAAACCGTTTTTACAAGCTAAAATCAGTGAAATGCTTGCCGCTGATGTAGCCGAAAACCGAATGGCTACGAGTGGGCCTACCGTCACGGTCATTGTTGGTGTGAATGGTGTAGGCAAAACTACGACGATTGGTAAGTTGGCTCAGTATTACCATGAACAAGGATTAAAAGTCATGTTGGCGGCCGCTGATACTTTCCGGGCAGCAGCCATTGATCAATTAGAAATTTGGGGACAACGATCAGGCTGTGAAGTCATTAAGCATAATGAAGGATCTGATCCTGCTGCTGTAGCCTTTGATGCAGTACAATCTGCAAAAGCAAAAAAAGTAGACATGCTCATTATTGATACTGCCGGGCGTTTACATACAAAGTCCAATCTAATGGAAGAACTAAAAAAAATAAGTCGTGTGATTGGTCGCGAAATTCCGGATGCTCCTCATGAAACATTATTGGTGCTTGATGCTACAACTGGGCAAAATGCTATCAATCAGGCAAAAGTTTTTGGAGAAGCAGCTTCCTTATCAGGTATTGTATTGACGAAGCTCGATGGTACAGCCAAAGGTGGCGTAGTTGTCGCGATTAAATCTGAACTCAATTTACCTGTCAAATGGATTGGAGTCGGAGAAACTGCAAGTGACCTTCGTCCATTTGTGCCACAAGATTTTGTAAAGGCATTATTTGCTGACAAGTAAAAACCCTTGACAACCACCTGCTTATTGTTTATACTATGCAAGTAGTGTAATTGTCCTGCTCAAAAAAGGTGGTAACCATGTTAGAAAAAGTCTTGCGTATTATCATATTATTTGATTTTTATGGTACATTATTGACTGATAAACAACGTCTTTCCCTAGAAATGCATTACTTAAATGATTTTTCATTAGGCGAAATTGCCAGTGAACTGGATGTATCACGACAAGCTGTTCATGATATTTTGAAACGGGCAGAACAAATACTCTTTGATTATGAAGATAAATTAAAGTTTGTCGAGCGTTATCAACGTGAACAACAAACGATGCAACATATATATGAATTGATTGAAAAGTTGCCAACAACGTTACAACAACTACCAGAAATAGAATTGGCAGTAAAAGAACTCAGTGGTTTGTTAGACTATTCAAAAGAGGTGTAATATGGTTTTTGAGGGTTTAGCCGATAAATTACAACAAACTTTTAAAAAGTTAAGAGGCAAAGGTAAATTAACAGAAGTTGATGTCAATGAAGCCATGCGAGAAGTACGGATGGCCTTACTCGAAGCAGATGTTAATTTTAAAGTTGTTAAGGATTTTATTGCTAAGATAAAAGAACAAGCAATTGGACAAGAAGTCATGGAAAGTCTGACACCTGCTCAGTTTGTAATAAAGATTGTAAATGATGAATTAACCAATTTGATGGGTGGTACACAAAGCCGGATTACCGTTTCCTCTCGGCCCCCAACAGTGATTATGCTAGTGGGTCTCCAAGGTGCTGGTAAAACTACAACGGCTGGCAAGCTCGCTCATATGCTCAAAAAGCAGAGTAAGCGTCCCTTGTTAGTAGCGGCCGACATCTATCGTCCTGCTGCGATCAAACAACTGCAAGTATTAGGTGGACAATTAGATATCCCTGTATTTGCTATGGAAGAATGTAAAGATGCTGTGCAAATTGCCAAGCAAGCAATTGAATATGCTCTATCTTATACTAGAGATACTGTAATTATTGATACGGCTGGTCGTCTACATATCAATGAAGAATTGATGCAAGAGCTAAAATCAATAAAACAAACGGTTAAACCACATGAAATACTCCTCGTAGTAGATGCTATGACAGGACAAGATGCAGTAGCAGTAGCCGAATCTTTCAATAAGGATCTAGGCCTTGATGGTGTGATTCTTACGAAACTAGATGGTGATGCTCGTGGTGGTGCGGCGTTATCGATTAAAGCCGTTACCGGTTGTCCGATTAAATTTACAGGTCAAGGCGAAAAACTTGATGCTCTAGAAGCATTTCATCCGGATCGTATGGCTTCTCGTATTCTAGGTATGGGCGACGTGATGAGCCTGATTGAAAAGGCCAGTGCTTCCATTGATATCGAGCAAGCCAAAGAAATGGAAAAGAAGTTTCGCAAAGATGATTTTAATTTAGATGATTTTCTTGATCAAATGCAACAAGTACGTAAACTGGGTCCTCTTGATCAATTGCTTGGTATGTTACCAGGCATGGGAAATCTAAAAAAACTACAAGACGTAAAAATTGATGAGAAAGAATTAGCACGAGTGGAAGCCATTATTCGTTCGATGACGAAAAAAGAACGACGTGATTCTTCGATCATTAATGGTAGTCGTCGAAAACGCATTGCCCTAGGTAGTGGTACGAAAGTACAAGATGTCAATAAACTCATCAAGCAATTTAGCGAAGCTAAGAAAATGATGAAAAAGTTTCAAGATATGCAAAAAATGGGTAAAAAAGGCTTTGGTGGTTTTAAAATGCCATTTATGTCTAAATAATAAATACCATGATATTCTATGAAGGAGGTGATTCTTGTGGCAGTAAAAATTCGTTTAACACGTATGGGTGCGAAAAAACATCCTTTCTATCGTATTGTTGTAGCTGATTCCCGTTCACCACGTGATGGACGTTCTATCGAGACTTTGGGACATTATGATTCCACTGTTGAACCAGCAATTATTAAAATTGATGAAGAAAAAGCTATTAGTTGGATGCAAAATGGTGCACAACCTACTGATACTGTAAAATCTTTATTTAGTAAGATGGGTCTTATGAAAAAATGGGATGAACTAAAGCGTACAAAGAAAGAGGCATAATAACTATGAAAGAATTAGTTGGAGTTATTGCCAAAGCGTTAGTTAAAAATCCAGATGAAGTTAGTGTTTCAGAAGTGACTGATGCTAACGCGAATACTACCATCTACAGTCTTCATGTATCTTCTGAAGATATGGGGAAAGTCATCGGCAAACAAGGACGTATTGCGAAAGCAATGCGTACTGTTGTAAAAGCTGCGGCGATTCGTGAAAACAAAAAAGTAATGGTAGAAATCATCTAGTTATTGTAATAAAAACTGTAAATTTATAAATACTATTGAAAAAGGTTCAAATGCAGGTGACGCACAAGGTGCTCATAGCAGATGAGCCTTTTCCAGCAATTTTGAAAGGGTGGGATTTACATGGAAAGCATTACACTAAAGTGCCCAATTACCATAAAAGCTAAAGTAACTGAGGATTTGAAACAACGCTTAACAGCTGATATTCAAGAAAATATTAATCGAGTAGATATGGAATTGCAGCAGATTGCGTTTCAATCGAAACGTATGATGGAAGAGCAAGCGCAAGTAGACGCACAGGGACTTCCAGCTCTTCGCCAACATATTGATGGTGAAAATCAAAAACGTGTTGATTTTAAAAATCAAATGATGGCAAAATTGAAAGAGACAGAAGAATTAGAAATTGGTGCTGAAATAGTACAAGGAAATTTAGAACAAATCGTTACTCTAAAAGTTGGCGATGATTTACATGAATTTATGAGCGCTGAAATTTTGTTAGAAGACGGCAAAATCATCGCTTTTAGAAACTAAATATCATGTTTGATCAAATGATAACGATAGGAAAAATTGTTGCACCTCAAGGTATACAGGGTGAAGTCCGTGTGATGCCAATGACGGATTTCCCTGAACGTTTTAAAAATCTTAAAACAGCACTCTTAGATGATGGCACTCGTTTACCTGTGCAAAGTGTTCGTTATCATCAGCAATTTGTATTATTAAAGTTTGCTGGTCTTACGAATCGAAATGCTGTTGAAAATTTACGAGATAAGCTGATTCAAATTGAACGTAAAGATTTAGTACCATTACCAGAAGGTCATTATCATGTTTTTGACATTATTGGACTTTCTGTATATAACGATCAAGAGGAATATCTCGGAAAAGTATCGGATGTCTTACAGACTGGTAGTAATGATGTTTATATTGTAGAACAAAAAGATAAGCAACCGTTATTGATTCCTGCTTTAAAAACCGTTGTATTACATATTGATATTGCTGCAGAGAAAATGGTTGTAAAATTACAAGAGGAATGGGATTAAAGATGCGTATTGACTTTGTTTCTTTATTTCCTGAAATGTTTGCTGGGCCCTGTGGTCACAGCATGTTAAAACGAGCTCAAACAGCGGAGCTCCTAGAAATCAATGTAGTAAATCCCCGAGATTTTACGTTTGATAAACACCATATTGTTGATGATACTCCGTTTGGTGGTGGATCTGGTATGGTTATGAAACCAGATCCCTTATTTAGAGCTGTAAACCATATTGTCACTACAAGTAATATTGCAAATCGACGTATTATTTTAATGTGTCCAGGCGGTTATCGCCTGGATCAAGAAAAAGTGAAAGAACTTGCAAGTTATGAGCAACTTATTTTGCTCTGCGGACATTATGAAGGCGTTGATGAACGGGTTAGACTACATTTAGCAGATGAAGCCATCTCCATTGGTGACTATGTGTTGACAGGTGGCGAATTACCAGCAATGGTTGTTGCTGATTCTGTTGCGCGCATGATACCTGGTGTTCTTGGCTCTAGTAGCTCAGCACCACAGGATTCTTTCTATAATGGTTTACTCGAATATCCGCAATATACTCGCCCTCGGGAATTTGAAGGCATGGAAGTACCGGAGATTATTTTGTCTGGTGATCATGCTAAAATTAATCGGTGGCGCCATAAACAATCGCTCAAAAATACACTGGAACGACGACCAGATTTACTGAAAAATAAAGAATTAAGTCCAGATGATGCTCTATTATTAAAAGAAATCATCGCTGAACAAACGGGAGGTTAGGATGTCATTACCGATTTACCTGGGCCTCGTACATTATCCAATTTACAATAAAAATAATGAAGTCATTACAACAGCCATTACTAATTTTGATATTCATGATATTGCTCGTACTTCACGTACCTATGATCTGAAAAAATATTTCATTATCCATCCTCATGAAAGCCAAACCAAATTAGCACAGGAAATCATGGATTATTGGCAACGGGGCTATGGTGGAACGTATAATCCGGATCGCCTTGAGGCTTTTAGCGTACTGGATATCAAATCGGATATCAATAGTGCTGTGGAATATATTACAGAATGTGAAGGTACTCGTCCTATCATCATTACTACTGATGCTCGTCAGTTCCCAAATTCTATATCGTATAACAATATGCGTAATCAAATTGAAACTTCTGGTAAGCCGTATCTCATTTTATTTGGTACCGGTTGGGGAATTGAAAATTCAGTTATGGCAGACTTTGATTATATTTTAGAACCAATTTATGGACCTGGTGACTATAACCATTTACCAGTACGAGCTGCTGTTGCCATTATTTTAGACCGCTTATTAGGGGAAAAATGGTGGGCATGAGATTGTCTATAAAAATACAATATATGACTTGAGTTTATAATTAAAATATGGTATAATTTTTAAGGTGTAACGGGCGGTCCACTGTACAATAAACGATTGACATGAACGTCTGGATAAGGAGGAAATATTTATGAATATTATTCAAGCATTAGAACAAGAACAATTACGTCAGGACATTCCTGCATTCAAACCAGGAGATACTGTACGTGTTCATGTTAAAGTTGTCGAGGGTACTCGTGAGCGTATCCAGATGTTTGAAGGTGTAGTAATTGGTAGAAGCAATGGTGGAATACGTGAGACTTTCACAGTAAGACGTGTTTCTTATAATGTTGGCGTAGAACGTACTTTCCCAGTACATTCCCCACGTCTAGACAAAATCGAAGTAGTACGTAAAGGTATCGTACGTCGTGCGAAACTATATTATTTGCGTAAACTTAAAGGTAAAGCAGCACGTATTAAAGAAAGACGCTAGAAGTAATGTAGGGGACTGTTTTCAGTCCCTTTTCTTCATTCACAAGGGAGGTTGAGCAGTGAATAATAAAAAAATGGAAGAGGAACCAACCAAATCAAATGAGGAACCAAATCATTTGGGAGAAGAAATAAAAGATTGGGTAATTTCGATCCTTATTGCTGTAGTATTAGCCTTTTTTATCAGATATTTTATCGTTGAGTTATATATGGTAGAAGGACCATCCATGCGTCCAACTTTAGTCAATAGCGAACGATTGGTTGTTAATAAATTTATTTATCGTTTTAAAGCTCCTGAAAAAGGAGATGTACTCGTCTTTCGATATCCGAAAGATCCAAGTCGTGACTTTATCAAGCGAGTTATTGGTGTTGCTGGCGATACGATAGAAATAAAAGATGGTCGCGTCTTTTTGAATGGCCAACTCCTAAATGAAACATATATTTTAGAAAAAACCCGTGGCTCCTATCCATTGGCCACTGTGCCTGCTGGACATATCTTTGTAATGGGCGATAATCGCAACAACTCGGAAGATAGTCGTTTTCGTGATGTTGGCTTTGTGCCACTAGAAATGATTAAAGGAAAAGCGGTTATGATATTTTGGCCAATTGATAACATAAAAACCCTTCCATAGAGTTAAAATACTTATATAAGAAGGACACGAGGGACTTTTATTCCTTCGTGTCTTTTGTGCCTTAGTGCGATAATACATTGAAATGAAAAATAGTATTGTAGAGAGTGATAAAAATGGATGATTTAAACATTAACTGGTTTCCTGGACATATGACCAAAGCCTTACGTATGATGCGTGCTAACTTAAAATTAGTAGATGTCGTGATTGAACTACTCGATGCCCGGATTCCAGTCAGTAGTGCCAATCCAGTGATGAATGAACTGCTTGAAGGAAAGCCCCGGGTCATAGCCCTTAACAAAGCAGATTTAGCTGATCCTGAATGGACAAAACAATGGATTAAAACTTTTCACGATCAAGGTTTGCAAGTAGTCGCATTAGATTCTATGACTGGGAAAGGCACCAAAGCACTTGTTAGCCAGGTAGAACAGCTAGGTAATGCCAAAGCAAGAAAATTGGTCGACAGAGGAGTCAATCCTAGAGCAGTAAGAGCGATGATCTTAGGCATTCCTAATGTAGGAAAATCTTCTTTAATTAATAAGTTAAATGGCGTGCATGTAGCGAATGCTGCGAATAAGCCTGGGGTTACCCGCGGAAAACAATGGATTAAGATTGGTAGAAACTTAGAATTATTAGATACACCAGGCGTATTGTGGCCAAAATTCGAAGATCCTGTGGTTGGATTTCGTTTAGCAATCACGGGTGCTATCAAGGATGATATCTATGATATTGAAAAAGTCATGGTTCATATGTTAACGTTGCTACGCGAACAATATAGCCAACGACTTATTGAACGCTATAAATTAACTCTGCCTTTGCCGGAAGATGCTACTGCCTTATTAGAATTGATTGGAAGACGTCGTGGTTGTTTGCGAAGTGGCGGTATAGTGGATTATGAGAAAACCAGACGACTGATTCTTAAAGAATTCCGTGATACTAAATTAGGTACTTTTACATTAGATAGACCCGAATAATCAGTAAAGCATGAACCGTAGTGCGTTATAACAGGGAATCAGATATAGAAAAAGACGGCATATGATTGCCGTCTTTTTCTATATCTGATGATACCACATTAATTTTCATGTAATCGAAACGTAGGGGTATGAGTATGACGATTGTAAAATAATGTAATTCGGTGAATATCATGCAAATTCATATCATGCCATACATATTCACGTTTCTCGCCATGGACTCTTTCAATTACTTTCACTTTAAACAATACTTTACTCGTTCTATGATCTAGAGAAACCACGGTGTCTCCACCAGGGCGCACATGACCAGATAATAGATTTGGCCCCCAACCACGTTGATGATCCGCTGTGATGAATAATTGATGCATGCTAAAGTTTGTATGGTTTTCGACTACAATATCACGAGCTAACGCTGTACTAGCAAACCCCATTATAAAACACAGTGTCATAATCATCAATAATAATTTTTTCTTCATTAAATTTCCTCCCGATATTATAAAAATTATCAATTAGTAGTTCAACAAATTTTAAAAAAACTCCTGCCTATAAGAAAGAAAATTCTACAAATTAACGATATATGACGAACTAAGTAAATTACAGCGATAATATATAATCTTTTCTGATGTAACTAGCAGGAATAGAAGCTAGTCATCGTGAATTTACCTAATGCTACTATAATCTGGAGGTACTCACCATTGAATATAAAGCAAATGACGGTCGCACAGATTGCTCAATTATTAGGGCAAGAAGATGTATCAGTTGATATAATGAATAGCCTAAAACAAGATTCACGCATTTCAGTAAGTCGCTTAGTTGCTAAATGGCAACAAAAACAGAAAAAACTTTTGCTTGATGCAGAGCGGATTCAAAAGCTATATGAGCAAGAACGATTACTCAAAAGTTCTGGTTATGATTTGATTGCTGGCGTAGATGAAGCAGGACGTGGTCCTTTAGCTGGACCTGTTGTGATTGGTGCTGTAATTTTACCACTTGGTTGTCACTTACCACTACTTAATGACTCCAAAAAGCTTTCAGCTAAACAACGAGAAGAGCTTTATCATATGATTAAAGATGTTGCTATCAGTGCACAGCATGTAGTGATTGAAAGAGATGTCATTGACAGTGTGAACATTTATCAAGCTACGATCCTTGGCATGTACCAAGTGATTGAGCAACTGATTCCAGAGCCGCAGGCTGTATTAATTGATGCCGTACCCCTGCCAGAACTCACCATGCCTTCGGTATCATTAATCGGTGGTGATGCAATTAGTGCATCGATTGGAGCCGCCTCTATCATTGCGAAAGTAGAACGAGACCGTATTATGCTAGAAATGGATCAACAATTTCCAGAGTATGGTTTTGCTAAACACAAAGGTTATGGAACAGCAGAACATATAAAGGCATTACAACAATATGGACCATGTCCAATTCACAGACAAAGCTTTGAACCAATTAAATCGTGGGGAAAAAATAGGTATGAATAAAGAAGAAATGGAGAAACCTAAACCTAGACAACAGGCCATTGCCCTAAGCTATCAAAAAGGCAATACCGTTGCACCAAAAGTAGTCGCCAAAGGAGCAGGATTTCTGGCTGAAAAGATTGTAGAGGCAGCCCAGCAACATTCTGTTCCTATATATCAAAATAAAACATTAGCGAGCATGTTGATGGCAATCGAACTCGATAGAGAAATTCCTGCTGAATTATACCAAGCAGTAGCAGAGGTATTAGCTCATATATATTACCTCGATCAAAAGATGGAGAAAAAATGGGAATAATAGCATCCTGTCAATAGGATGTTATTATTTTTGTAACATATAAAACGAGGTGCTTTTATCTTGAATCATGTCCAGGTAGGGGATATCGGTGAACAAGTAGCCGCTGAATATTTGCGTGAGGCTGGATATCATATACTAGCGAAAAAATATCGATGTAAAATCGGTGAAATCGATATTATTGCCCAAGTAAGCAATATGATAGTATTTGTAGAAGTAAAAACTAGGCGGAGCACTGGATATGGTTTTCCAGCAGAGGCGGTAACGTACCGGAAACAACAAAAAATAATGAACGTGGCCCTTTGTTATTTAAAACAAATGAATCAAAATCATGTTGCTTGTCGTTTTGACGTAATTGAAATTTTTCTAACAGGAGAAGATGTGGTAAAATATAACCATATTATTGATGCATTTAGCAAGTAAGGTAGGTGTTACATAAAATGCGAATTATTGTAGGTATTACAGGAGCTAGTGGTGCTGTATATGCTTATCGATTGATTGAAGTTCTGAAAGATGCGGGATGCGAAATCCACGCTGTGGTATCCGAACCTGGTTGGCAGGTCCTAGAATATGAATGTGGCATTACACGCCAAGATATCATAGAAAAAGTAGATGTTTTACATGATATACATAATATTGCCGCTTGTATTGCTAGCGGTTCCTTTAAAACAGATGCTATGATCGTCATTCCGTGCTCGATGCGTACCTTAGGGGGTATTGCCAATGGTATCGCTGATAATCTCCTTGGCCGTGCTGCTGATGTAATGCTCAAAGAGGGACGAAAATTAATCCTCGTACCACGAGAAACTCCTTTTAATGCAATACACTTAGGTAACATGTTAAAATTAGCTCAATTAGGTGTAAAAATTGTTCCAGCTTGCCCTGGCTTTTATCATCGTCCTACTAATTTATCCGAAGTCATTGATATGATGGTCGGAAAAATTTGTGATGCTGTAGATGTGGATCATGATTTATATACTCGTTGGAGTGGTCAGTAAGCATCTGCTAAGAATACTAACTATTTACAATACAAGAAAACCATCCATTTGATTGGATGGTTTTTTGTGGAATCAGAAAGTATAACACTTTTGCAAGAGTACAAGTACTGCGCTGAGGCTTGAACGAAGTCAAGTTTTCCATATCATGTAACCTGTAAATTATACAGTAATCAGCTTATCTTCTTTTAAAATATGTGTTACTAGCCAATCGCACACAAAATATAATATGTCATTCAAATATTTATTCTGATCATTATCAATTTGCGTAAAGTCAATGGAATCAATTTTTTCTAAAAAATCATGATGTGAGACTTTTTGTGAAAAAAGTCTTTTATAACCGATCTTTAGCATATATTCTTCTTCCGCTTTAAAATGGTAAATGGTATATGCTTTTAATTCAGCGATGATCTTGATGATACCATCATATTTATCGGTAATAAATTTGTCACTTAATAATGTTTGTATACGGTTTACTATTGCAAATAATTCTTTATGTTGTTCATCAATTAATTCCATACCAATACTATATTCTTCATCCCATCTTGCCATCATAAGAATCACTCCTCGTATAATAAGTTTTGTAAGCAATAATCCGCCATTGTTTACAAAACTTATTTTATTTTTAAATACTCATAGGAACCCCCTGATGCTAAAATACTTGTAAGGGATTTTAGCAAAGGTAACGTCTG
>Ga0074193_1000729_pt1 | contig 49854 bp, 39 predicted proteins | sample EPASupsiteHSE605_FD_64523 | JGI IMG/M metagenome (GOLD analysis project Ga0074193, IMG submission 64523) | Bioremediated contaminated groundwater from EPA Superfund site, New Mexico - Sample HSE6-05 | ecosystem: Environmental > Aquatic > Deep subsurface > Groundwater > Contaminated ...
GGCTCTTCGCTATTTTGTGTGGGTAACTTATATTTCGCCCCTAAATGTTGAAGTAGTATGTATAAAATGTCGGAACAGTTGTTGTTGAAAATCACATTCAGACGTGATGTTTCTTTATTTAATCTGAATACTTTCTAACTAAGCAATTATTTTCAACCAATACAAAACAGCGAAGAGCCACAATTCTTTTCTCATAGTCTTTCAGTTCTGAATGAGAGAATTTTTTGAGTATACTGCTACTGGTTTTTTCTACGTTGACCATGAAAATCCATATCCTGCTGTTAATCAGAATGGTTTAAAATGAGAGCTAGAGATTTAGATACTTTATCCATGAAATACTCTTTGATTTTTAAAAGATTTTGCTGAGCTTTTAGATGGGACGATCACTTATTTAATAAATCCATAGCCAAAAATTATGGCTCTGCTTTCTGAAAAAAGTGGAAAAAAAAGTTGGGTAAAACTTCAATTAAAAAAATATGTGAAGAGTTAGTGATGCTAAAACTGGAAATCTGGTGAGATGAAAAGATCAGCAGTTGAGTGCAATTCCCTGCGTGCTGACCGGAAGATTCATGCTGTTTAGTCCGAGTGTATCAAGGCATCTGTTAATCAGGCCATTTCTCTTATACAGCCTCATTTCCATGCTTATTTTAATATTTTCTTTACTGATCTCAATATTGGCTTCAAAATGTTTAATGTTGCTCAAATCCGTTTTTGAGACATTGAATTTTTCAGAAACGTCAAGAATCTCAATACCCATGATGTAATCGTCTTCGCTTACATCAAGTATTATACCGTCCAGATCAATGGATGACCTGTATTTCTTATCGCTCCCATAAAAGAAAATGCTGTCACTCTGAATGTCGTAATCGTATTTATTCACCTGAGAGCTCTGAAGCATCCCCTCTCCTCCTTTTCTTTGAATCTACAATGAAACAAGTCACCAGATTAATGATTATTGGGTTTGGATTCTTTACACTTATTATAATTATGAGATCGTGTTCCTCTCCGAGATTGTAGTAAAGTTTGAATGTGTCTACATTTTGTTTTAAAATACCAACCGGTTTTTCATTTAAAATAATATCGTATATACCATTTACATCTGGATGTATATCATTTTTCCGTTCATTTGCTCGTGTTTCAAAGTAATGGGTCACACGTAGATTACTTATATCTATTTTTGACAAATATCCTAATACAGTATCTACGTCCAAAAAGTCCCCTCAAATCATTCCTTTAATTGTTGAGATGCATCTTCTTTATAATACTTAAACCTGGTCATATGACTGGGTCGGTAACTGGGTCGGTAACTGGGTCGGTGGTTTCAACCGCAAGGGATTTTGCAAGATAAACAATGAACTGCACCCGCCATCCCGATCTCGATGATTTCCGGTTTGGGCAAACCAGGGGTTTCGGATTCGCCGGAGTTGAGGAATTTATGGAACTTCATTGCATCCGGTTCCTTATTTTTCGGTTATTTATTGTGGCTTATGCGGCATTGGCGTGTTTGTGGCACCTTTATATAATTTTGATGCCGCCTTTGTTTCTGGTACAGTTGGCTTGATTATTGCTGTTTAACGTCTTTGATTGTGGCTTGTTTGGCATGATTATGGCTTGATTATGGCGTGTTTGTCCCCTTTATGTCCCCTTTATGTCCCCTTTAGGAAGTATCTTCTTTTTCACCTGTGGTTCTTGATAGAACATATTCTGTTCCTTTCCCTGTAGTGCCGATTTGATCAAATATTTTTAAAGAAACTAACTCTGCAAGATCTCTTGATGCCGTTCTTTCGGATGTATCACAGATTTCCTGATATTCTTTATTCGTCATTTTTTCCTTCTCTTTTACATAAAGTACAGCCTTGATCTGCCTCTCGTTTAGCCCAAGTCCCCTGAGATATTCTTCATTGAAAATTCCTTTTCTGAAAATTACCCTGAAGCCCTGGTACTCTTCAAAAATCGGCTCAGGAAGCCCTGCTTCTCTGCAGTAATTTTGAATTTTCTCGATTCCGCTGCCCCACTGCTCGATTATCTTCGTATCGAAGAAAACTTCTGCTATTCCCTTGTTCCTCAATTTCGAAGCGTGAGGCTTTCAAATTCATCACATGGCTTGTGATGAATCGCTGGTTTCTATTCGATGCACCTTTTTTCCAGTATTTTTATCTGGTTTCATTCACGCTTCACTCAGCCCCTTTCTCCAAAAATGTCTTACCTTTGGCCGTCATGCGGTATTTCTGTTTGTTGCTTGTGGTTTTTCCAGGAATTATCATTTCAATATAATCAAGTTCAAGAAACCTCTTGATCTATTTGTGGAGCTCCCCCGATACGGTCTTATGGCCTAGTCCAGACGCAAGTTCGGCCTTTCCTGCATCATTTTCGTCAGAAGAATAAGCACTTTAGCCGCTAGCCGTGACTCTAGCCGTAACTCGGGCTGTTGCTCTCCTTTATCTGTAGTTTCGGATTCCCCAGAGTTGAAGAGTTTCTGGAACTTCATTGCACCCGGTTCCTTATTTTTCGGTTATTTAGTGCGGCTTATACGGCTTTGGTGAGGCTTTGGTGCGGCTTTGGTGTGGCACCATTTGCATAATAGATAGTTTACCCGACAGTGCCGGTGGTCTTTTCTTTAGAAGCAGGCTTTTCAGTAGCATTTTTGTCTTTTCCCGAATCTCCTTCGGATTCTGATCCGGTTTCGTTGTCGATTACCCGGCGGATACTGCCCGGGTGATACCAAGCGCTTGTGATAGAGTAAGAAAATAAGTACGAGAATTAGAAGTACAAAAATGATTATTTGCTGATCCACGGTGTCTCCTCTGCTGACAGGGTTTTCACTACAGGAACCCTACGAGAGAAAAGAATTCGAAAAGGAGTATAAAAAGTAAAGTTGAGCTGTAATAAAAAGTAGTTACACAAATGGATCCAGAGATTCGATTGGCTCAAGCTCTTCTACAATTGGCTGCATGTTCAAATAGAGCACGGGATAATCCTTCTTGCTCGACCCTTTAACAAGTTTGAAACCGTGTTTTATGTAAAAACTCACAGATTGTGGTTTTGAGTCGACTGTGATATATCTACATCCGGCGATATTCGATACTTTTTGAGTCAAATATATTGCAATGTGCAGCATGTATGACCCCACTCCCCGGCCTGCAAAACTTTCGTGTGTGGCTAATCTTGCAAGTTTCAGGGCGGGGTATCTTGAATATGGGAATCCGTCTACACAATCTGAGTTATCGATTGATTTAACCTGTATGGTATCAGTAGTTAAAGTGAAATACCCTACCAATTGTTCCTGATAGTAACAGACATAGGTCTTATTGATTAGCTGTTCTTGATTTATCAGGGCATCGTTTTTTAAAAAATCGTTTAGATCGGTGTTTTCACAGCAAAAAGATAAAACATCGTTTCTCTTAGAAAGTGAATAAGTAACAAGTTCTAGATCCGGTATTTTATGCGGCACACTTACAACCTGACTGTACTTGCAAGTTTCCTTGCCCGTTTAAACATCTCTATTTGTTGTTTGGTTGCAGGCTTCTTCTCGTTTTCCCAGAATTCCCTGGCATCCTCACCTTCTAAGACAAGACCCAGTTCAATTGGCTTGGCCACAATTGTTTCCTCCGCATCTACAACATAAATATATGTAACTATTTTAATTGGTTATTATCAACTCGTTCTATAAAAAACATTGCTCAATTTACTTTTTCAAATCTGATGCCGTGATCTTCGAGACCTGGTCATATGACTGGATCGGTTACTGGATCGGTTACTGGGTCGGTTACTGGGTCGGTTAAACTTGAGGGCTACAAGGCGGTTGAACCATGTATAGGTTACTTCTTCCATGACCTGTTCGTAGCCTTTTTCCTTGATCTGTTTTACAAGCTGGAAGCGCTGGTTTTTGATTCTTGAATTGAATACGCTGCCGTTGATTACAACTGAATCAGCATGCTCTTCTACGGAGTGGATTTCTTTTGGAAATATTCCGTAATAGGCTGCCTGGCTTCTTACTTCTGCATTTAACTTGTCCCGAACTTTGTTTGAGAATTCGATAACTTTTGATTTGTCCATGTTTCAAGAACCCGATTTCATTTTTTAACTGGTTGAGAAATTTATATGACTAATAATATTTGATGGGTTTATAAGTTTTATGAGTTTAGGTAGGTTCTGGTGCATCGGTTCTCTATATATCGAGTGAACCTATCGAGTAAATCATGGATAACACAGATGGATACAATCCTGTTTGTCCGTGCCCATCAGTGAAATTGGCAGGCTTTCTATGATTGGGCTTCAAACTCAAAATGCTGCTGTTTTTGAATTCAATTTTCAAATGGCATTTTTTGGGAAAGGCCGTCTGCTTCGCAGCCAGTGAGAGTGCCGTTACCTGAAAAACCTTTCAAAAAAGGTATGTGGGGAGTAATAATGTAGAGGATAAGGTTGCTTTGTCCGGATAAGAACAAAGGCCTTTTCAGTCCATGAAGCTGACGATATCTTTTATTATCTGAATTATAATTTACTTCTATGTCCAAGCAGCTTGCAGATACAATACATCGGATTCTCGAAAATGCTCTGGTTCAAATTAATACGGGGAAAACTAAAAAAGCGTTTGAAAGCCTTGCAAAAGCAGAAAAGCTTTCTGAAAAGTCAAAGAGGCCAGACTACCTGTGCTCGATCCTTATGTTGAAAGGAAGAGCTTTGCTTGCAGAGCAAAGGAAGGAGGAGGCCCTGGAGGAGTTCCAGAAGCTAATAGAATTTGCCGTGCCTCTCTTCCTGGATGCCCCGGAAGAACCTGTGCATCAGTACTATATCTACAATTCATTTGGTTTTACTATAAAGGCCCTCTCCGAAATTGACAGTGTTTCAAAAATGGAGGAGTACTTTTACAGGAATAAAAAATATTTCGATAAAATTTTTGCCGCTTATGAAGAGCTCATTGCCAGGGTCCCTGACAACCCGGAGTACATACAGAATTACTTGAAATTTTTGGAAAATATAAGGACCTATCACTTGAGAGCCCAGAAGTTTGAAGCTGAGCCGGGACTTGTCAAAAGAATCGTGCAAAATTATGGGAAATTATTTGAACTGATTCCCGGAAACCCGGAATTATTTTATAACCTGCAGATACTGACTGAACAATTTAAAGATCATTGTCTGTTATTCAGGAACTTCGAGGACGCAAACAGGGTCTTTGGGCAGATAGAAGAAACCTATATAAAAATTCTCAAAAAAGAACCCGGCAACATGATTGTCTTTTCTCATCTTCTTTCCTTATACGAAGTCTCCGGGGATCTTTACGAAAAACTTGGAAACATCGAGAAAACTGAAGAAACCTACCTGCGGGCCCTCGACTTACTGAACGAAAAACTCCACACATGGCCTGGAAATATTCCTTACATCCGGAAACAGGGCGAAATTTACCAGACGCTCAGCAGGGCCTTTTATGAAGAAGAGGAAACTGAGAAAGCGGCTCAATACGCTGAAAAAGCCCTTGGGATACTCAAACAATTGGCCGGGAAAAACCCGGAGGACCTGGACTATCAGTATGAGATTTCCGCCTACTTTACCGAGCTTGGGGAACTGTTTGGAGATATAGGGGACATAGAGCGTGCAAAAGAGTGCCGCATGCAGGAAATCGAAATCTACAGGAATATTCACGAAAGAGACCCTGAAGACGAGGTAAGTTTAGCAGATATAGCCGCCACCCTCGACCAGCTCGGACACCTCTATGCAGGACAGGGGGAAACAGAAACTGCAAAACAGTACTATGAACAGGGCCTTGAAGCCTATAAAAAACTGTTTGAAGCCTATCCCGAAGATATTGATTCCGAAATAGGCATCTCAAATACCCTGGATTACATCGGGAAACTGTATGTGGATCTTGAGCCCGAAACCGCTCTCAAATACTATGAAAAAGCGCTTGAAATCATCGAAAAAGTGGTGCAAATGTTCCCGGAGAGTACCATTTACAGGGAAGATCTCATCTGTACCCTGAAGGACCTTGAATCCTTAGCTTTGGGGCAAAAACAATATGAAAGCGCAATCCTGTACCGTGAGCGCATCACAGAAATAAGCCTACAGATTGTCAGCGAAAACCCCGAAGACCTGGATTACAAAAAAGAACTCGCCCTTTCCTACAAAGAACTGGGGTTGCTTTTTGAAAAAGCAGAAAAACCGGAACGTGCAAAACATCAGTATTCAAAATCAGCCGACGTATTCAGGCAGATCCTGAAAGATGAAAACGAAGAAGCTCTCCTGAAAGAACTGCTGGCTATGGAACTCCAGAAGCAGGCAACTGTGTTCATCCATGAAAAAAAGCAAGGTCTTGCGAAAGAATACCTGGCCATTGCCCGCGATTTCTATGAGGACTTATACAAAAAAGCTCCTGAAAAACCGGATCACTGGAAAGCCATCTGTGAAATTCGGATCCTCAGCGGGATTTTACATGAATCCCTGGGAAATTACGATGTAGCCATCCCAATCTACGAATCAGTCTTCCCGATCCTGAATACTCATCTTGAGTCTGACCCCGATAACCTTGAATACCAGTCAATTATGAGTGTTTTACAGACCCAGCTAGGCATTGCGTATCATCTGGCAGGCGAGTATGACAAATCAAAAGACGCCTTTGAAAAAAGTATACCCATAAACGCAAAACTGCTTGATGAAGAACCTGAAAATTTCTTATACGTGGGTGGGGCGGTAATGACATTTATAGAATACTCAAAGTTACTCACAAGCCTGGGCAGAAAAGATGAAGTAGAAGAATACGCTGCAAAAGCTGACGAACTAAAGGAAAGACTGGCAAAAATGTGCGGACCAGATGATTTTGTAAAAGAAGATGAGGAGCCCGAAAAAGAACTCTGAAATCCAAAAGAACACAGGTTTCCATAAAAACAAATGCTAGTACTGTGATTCCAAAGTATGTTCATAATTCTGGCTTTTGAATAGATCTATAGATCAACGAATTTCTCGCTAAACAAGGGATTTATTTTGGAATCGGTGCACTAGATAAGGACAGGGTGTAATTCACACCCTTATGTTCTTTTCCTTGAGGATTTGCAACAGCTTCTCTCTGAGATGTGTAATGTATTCCTCGAGATCTGCCTCGTTTTCCAGCATTTTTCCGGGTTTGAAAAATGATATATTGCTGATAACTTCGGTAGTTCTCTGAGGAACTGCCGGAGGAACTGGTTTTGTTTCTGCTTCTTTTTCCCGATCTGCAGGTTTTGTTTCCGGAGTTTCTGGATTATCCGGGGACGTAGTGCTTTTCTCAGAGGCTAGTGTCACGAAAACTTAATTGTGGATCATCAATTTAAGGTTAAAACCATATCAGCTGATGGAAGCTACCAAATAATATGTTCGATAATTAAGTTTTCGTGACACTAGTTAACGTGTGGCTCAACTCCCACGACATATATAAGCACTGAAACATTTTTTCATTAAAGTTTAGTACGAGAGATTAATATTTGGCGATATGTAAACCTAACAACTACGTACAATTATGGAGCATTATTTCAAAAGCGCCATCAGCAAAAATTATCAAAATTAAATGTCGACCTGCCGAAAGTAAGTTATACGCTCTTCAAGTTCAGCAATCTGAGAAGATTGTTTTTCTATGATATACTCAAGTCTCTGGATTACAGCAATAACTGCTTCAGGACCAGCTTCATAGATTTCAAGGATCTCTTCACGTGTAAGCATGACGTTGAAAAAAGAGGGTTATTTTATATGCAATTTTTCCTCGTTCCGAGGAAAAATTGCTTTTACTAGGGGTATGGCTGAATAGTTGCATGAATTTTAGAATAAATTCCATTTTAGATTCTTTTCCTAATCTTTTTTTCGAAACATTTCTTCCTAAGAGTATATGCCCATTTGGAGAGAAACAATACTTAACTTTGATAAATGTAATTTTGAATCCTATTCGAATTCGATAGAGCAAAATTCGGATATATTTTTAAAATTAGGATATATTTTTAAGACGGGAGTGTCAGGAAAATGTTGCTGATGGATATAATAACCTGGGAGCCCAAAAACTCGTTAAAAGTTGCGGAACTCTATGCGAATTATGAATACCCAAAGGGTATAAAAGTGATCGAGGAGTGGACTGACCTTACAGGCTACCGCACGTTTGTGATTTACGAAACTGATGACGAGAAAACGTATACAGCTTCAGTCCTTCCTTTCATGGGCCTCTGCAGATTCGAGACTTTTCCGGTTATGAAACTGGATAAATTTATGCAGATGGCTCAGAAATTTACTGAGAAAGCCGGAGAAAAAGGGATTGGAGCTGAACCGGGCGGAGAAGCCTCTGAAGAGCTTCTAAAGCAAATAGAAAATCTCGAAAAAAGGGTTCAGCGCCTGGAACACCATTCTTTTATCCAGCAGGAAGATGTTACCTGAACCTTGAACGCGTGCAATCAGGGGAAAAATCAGATTTCAAGAATTGGGTATCAACAGAACCGGAAAGGAGAAGATTGTAAGCAACTCTCTCAAACTTATTTTTCAAGAGCGTTTTCGAATTTGTCCGCACCCATGCGGTAGATGTGCCACCCGTCTACAGGACCTGCCCCAAAGTATTCGTAGAATTCTCTTGCAGGGTTCCAGTCGAGTACTGCCCATTCCATCCTCCCGCATTTCCTTTCTTTCGCAAGCTTTATGCAGTGTAGGAACATTGCCTTTCCTATTCCCTTTCCGCGAAACTCAGGCTTTACAAAAATATCTTCGATATAGAGCCCCTGCTTTCCAATAAATGTAGAGAAGTTATGGAAAAAAACCGTAAAACCTGCAGGCACACCATCCAGTTCGGCAAAGAAGACCTCCGCATAGGGCCTCTTCCCGAACATTGATTCCATCAGGCTTTCTTCGGTGGCTGTGACCAGATGGGAAAGCTTTTCAAATTCGGCAATGCCTTTGACGAACTCAAGAATGAGAGAAATATCTTCTTTTTCTGCAGTGCGGATCTTCAAACCGGGTTTTATTTCATTCTCTGCCATTTTTTATACCTTTATTAAATCGATAAGTTAAGAATCTCAAAGATTTGAGAAGATTGAATTTACTTGATTTCATTCTTCAAGTACATAAGTCCTGTCAGATAGAAGATAGTATTTCAATGTAATTTATAGAAGTAAGGTAATTATAGAAGCAAGTTTCAATCACGTAAATCTTAATGGATAAACGATTATTTAGTAAAAATTTTATTATTTGGAGAGTAATAATAACTGGCTGTACACGGTTTTTGTCAGTTAAAACACATCTAAAGCCAAATAAAAGTCTTGTTTAAAATGCTTGGTCAGGAAGATTTCAAACCGGTCACTCTTGCCGATAGGGCCTTTTTCGAGCGCCATTACGCGCTCTACTCGCAAACCCATAGCGACAACACATTCACTAACATGGTCTGCTGGAACCATTTTGCGCAGTACCAGTACGCATATGTGAACGGAAACGTGATTCTTGCGTGCACTACCGCAGGAGTGACCCGGTTCCACCCGCCTATCGGCCCCCGTGACCCTGCGCTCATGCGTGCACTTATACGGCTGGCGCTGGACGTGGACGACAAGAATAAGCCCCTTACATCCATCGACCCTGATACTGCAAAGTGGATGAAGGAGATCGACCCTGACCTTGTGCTGGTTCCGGACTTGAACCATTTCGAGTATGTGTACAGGACTCTCGACCTCGCGGAGCTTCCGGGAAGGAAATATCTCAAGATCCGAAGCCAGATAAACAAGTTCCGGAAGAAGTACCGGCACACGATCGAGACTATAACGTCCGGAAACCGGGAAGAGCTGATGGAGTTCCTGGTAAAGTGGTGTGAGAGCAAAAGGTGCGAGGATGATTTCGTCCTTGCTCACGAAATGGAGGCGATCTTCTACGCAATCGAGCACTTCACCGAACTTCCCCTGCAGGGCCTTTTGATAAGAGTCAATTCGCAGGTAGGCGCCATCTCTCTCTTTGAGCGTCTTAACACGGATACGGCGCTAATCCATTTTGAAAAAGGACTACCGGAATATGAAGGGATTTACAAGGTAATCAACACAGAAACTGCAGCGGCTCTGGCCAGTGAGATGGAATACATCAATCGAGAAAGCGATCTCGGGATCAGCGGCCTTCGAAAAGCAAAGCTGAGGTATCGCCCACACCACATGGTCGAGGTTTACTCGCTCAAACGTTGAACCTGTTTTCCCTTCGTCACATAATCCTTTATTCCACCTGTATAATCGTGATCTGTACGTACCATCTCTTGTGGATTCGCCACAGGATCCGCCCCCCCAGCTGCTATTGCGTCTCCTAGGAGCGACCGGTTATATAAGATTCAGAGAACATTGAAAAGAATAAGAGTTCTACAGGAAAAGAGGGAAAAAGAGAGAAAAAATTGAAAGGTTCTACAAGAAAGAAGAGAAAGAATTGAAAAAAAGAGTTAAAAGAAGAAAAGAATGCAAAAACTCATTCTTCCTTTTTCTTTTCCCCGAAAGCTTCCTTTACGATTTTTACGGCACAAAGATCTCCACACATAGAGCAGGCATCGCTTTCAGTCTTTCGGGCATCCCGAATTTTGCGGGCCCTGTTGCCGTCGATTGCCAGCTCGAACTGCCTTTCCCAGTCTAGATCCCTCCGGGCGTAGGCCATAGCTATGTCCTTTTCCCAGGCACGTTCTCTTGGGCCTTCTTTTATAAGGTCTATGGTGTGGGCTGCAACCTTTGTTACGAGCAGGCCTTCTTTGATATCATTCAGAGTGGGAAGAGCAAGGTGCTCGGAAGGAGTTACCATGCAGAGAAAATCCGTACCGTACATCCCTGCAATTGCTCCTCCGATTGCACCGGTAATGTGATCGAAGCCAGGAGCAATATCGGTCACAAGGGGACCCAGAAGGTAGAGAGGAGCATCATTGCAGAGTTCTTTCATGCCCCTGACGCTGAGCTCGATTTCGTTTAAGGGAACATGTCCCGGGCCCTCCACAAAGGTCTGGACATCGACAGCCCTTGCCCGCTTTACAAGCTCTCCGAGTGTGATAAACTCCATGAACTTCGGACGGTCGGAAGCATCGGCAATGCAGCCTGGACGCATGCCGTCTCCAAGGCTCAGGGTCATGTCGTATTCTTTTGCGATTTCAAGAAGATAGTCATATTCGGTGTAGAAGGGGTTGTCTTCCCCGTTGTGCAGCATCCAGGCAAGAGTAAAAGAGCCTCCACGGCTGACGACATTCATTATCCGGTCGCTCTGGCGCAGGCGCTCAAGGGAGTTTAAGTTGACGCCGACGTGCACGGTTACAAAGTCTACTCCCTGTTTGGCATGTTTCCGGACAGCATTGAACATATCGTCAGAGGTCATTTCCACAACAACTTTGCTGGAAGCTGCAGCCTGGTAAATTGGAACGGTTCCTACCGGAATGTTCACAGCGTTAAGAATGCGGGCGCGGATTTCATCCAGGTCCCCGCCTGTGGAAAGATCCATTACGGCATGAGCCCCTAAGGCTTCTGCAGCCTTTGCTTTTTCGACTTCGGCGTCAATGCCGATACAGTCCCTTGAAGTGCCTACATTGGCATTGATCTTTGTGCTCATATATTTGCCAATCCCGACAGGAAGGGTCTCTCGCATGTTGTTTTTCGGAATGGCTATCAGCCCTTTTGCCACGCAGGAGCGGACAATTTCGGGATTGATTCCTTCGGCTTTTGCCACGGCTTCCATTGAGGGGGTAATGATTCCCTTCTTTGCATCTTCCATCAGTGTCATTGTTACTCCAGATTGTGAGTGGATGGGGTATTATAATGTCATATCAATTAAGGAGATATCGATAAAAATATGTCAATAGTACTAATTATAATTAAACCGGCATATTATACTGACTCGACTAGAATAATTGGTTATAAAGATAAATCGGGGTATTTTCAGTCTTGCAGAGTAGAACAGACAGTAAACGGATATATATCTTTTCACATTTGGGAAGTCATTTAGTAATGTATAAACAGACAAATATATAAATAGTGTAGGCATATTATGTAGCGTGCATATGTAGAAAAAATTACGGAAACTGCTTATAAGGTAAAGGATTTTTACAGATGACAGGTAATTCGCTGATATTAAAATAAAAAGCTAAAATCAGCAGTCTGGATACAAGCAGTTTAAATTATACGCATAACCGGAATTATTAAACTGGTGTAAGCAAAAGAGGAAAAATAAGAAACATGGAAGCGTTTTCTGATACATTTCCTTACACATTTCCTTGATTTGTACTATTCTAGTGTTTCGATTCCAAAATAGCTGCATAATTCAGAAATAATTATCGTTTTGAACGCAATGTTTACATTAAAGTTACTGGACGTTCTATGGCCACGAAAAGCACAGCTGGGCACGGAAAAACTCAATCAAGACTTTATAACCACGGAAAACGCGGAAAGCACGGAAGAACTGTCCCCGTGCCTTCTTAATTCCGTGTCTTCCGTGCTTTCCGTGGTTCTTTGGAATCGCTGCACAAGGTCTCAATAATATCTCAACAAGATCTCATAATATCTCAATAAGATCTCATAATATCTCAATAACAAAGTTAAGGTATTCTATCATGACAGTTGTCGCATTTGCTGAAAAGAACAAGGCAGCAGCCCAGATTGCCGGCATCCTGGGCGATGGGGAAGTGGAGAAAATTTCAGTAGAAGGGCTGCCTGCATACGAATTTAAGTGGAAAGGTGAAGAGTGGCTGGTAATGGGGCTATCCGGGCACATTATGAATTACGATTTTCCGGAACAGTATAATAAATGGAGTGATGTTAACCCGGGCGTACTCCTTGGAGTCGACCCTGAAAAGTTTGTGACCAGAGCGGATTATGCTGCTGCAGTAAAAAACCTTGCAAAGAGGGCAAACAAGATTATCCTTGCATGCGACTACGACAGGGAAGGAGAAAATATAGGGTTTGAAGCAAAGACCCTTGCCGAAGAAGTTACAAGTGTGCCGGTTGCAAGAGCCCGCTTTTCGGCCCTCTCTCCAAAAGAGGTAAGGAAAGCTTTTGAGAGTCTGATGGACCCTGATTATAACATGGCAATGGCTGCAGAGGCAAGGCAGATCCTGGACCTGAAAATGGGTGCGGCTTTTACTCGTTTTGTCACACTTTCGGTCCGAGAAAAGGCAAGGACAAAAGATGTCCTTTCAATAGGCCCCTGCCAGACGCCTACCTGCGGGTTTGTGTATGAAAGAGAAAAGGCAATCAGGGCTTTTCAGGCAAAGGACTTCTGGAAGATTACTGCAATTTTCTCTGCAAAAGGCGGAGAATTTGAGGGCACTCACAGGGCAGGAAACATTTACGACAAAGAAAAAGCAGCTGAGATCTTCAAGCGACTAAAAGGATCAAAAGAAGGACTTGTTGCGAAAAAGACCGTAAAAGAAGCAAAAATCAGCCCACCAAATCCACTCAATACCACCGAATTTCTAAAAAGAGCTTCCAAATTCCTTGGAATTAGTCCCGAACTTGCCCTTGAGGTCGCAGAACAGCTTTACCTTGCAGGATTTACCAGCTACCCGAGGACAGAGACAAACAAATACGCAGAAGATTTTGATTTCAAGTCTCTTGTATTTGATTTTGCGCGGCAGAAGGAATACAAGCCTTTTGCAGAATCTATCCTTATAGCTCCTATCGTTCCGAAAAATGGAGACAAAGATGCCCATGACCACCCTCCTATCCACCCGATCAGGGCTGCTTCAAGAGGAGAGATAAGTTCTGCAGTAAATATCCCTCAGGCACCTGAAGTCTACGACCTTATAGCAAGGCACTTCCTGGCTAACCTTATGCCTGCTGCGGTTTTTGAAAAGACTCACCTCCATTTGCTTGTGCAGGAAGAGCCTTTTGACTCATCCGGAACAGTGCTCAAAGATTCAGGCTGGCTCGAAGCCTACCCCTTCGAAAACAAGAAAGATAAGCTTCTCCCGTTTGTGGAAGAAGGAGAGAAGGTCGGCATAAAAAAGCTCAGCAACACAAAATCCAAAACCAGCCCTCCCAAGAAACTGACAGAAGCCGAACTTCTGACCCTTATGGACAAAAACGGAATAGGAACAAAAGCAACAGCTCCGACTCATATCGAAACAAACAAGAAACGCGGCTATTTCGAGACAAAAGGAAAGACAGTCTCAATTCTGGATACAGGCTTTACCCTCATGGAGGGGCTCTCCCTTACTGTCCCGATTCTTGTCAGGCCGGAAATCCGGGCAAAGATCGAAGTTCTTATCCAGGAAGTCGAAGACGGAAAAAAAGAGTTTGAGGCCGTCCTTGATGAAGGCACAGCCCTGATCAAAGAGATGTATGCCCAGCTTGAAGCAAATAAAAAAGAGCTGACTTCAAGCATAGCAGGCACAATCAAGGACGAAGCTGCCCTTGAAGACAAGAAAAACTATATTGGGACATGTAAGGCCTGCGGGCACGTGCTAAGGATAATACAGACGGATTCGGGGCGCTTTGTAGGCTGCACAGGCTATCCTGACTGCAGAAACTCGTATCCTCTGCCAAAAACTGGAGCTTTGACCGTACTCAGAAGCAAGGAATGCAAAAAGGAAGGAGCAGCTGTCCTGAAGGTAGGAAACAAGTACAACTGGGCTGTGGGCATTGGGCCCTGCTTTACATGCGACCTTGAAAAGGAGTGCTACCCCCCGGAAACTGTCGGACCCTGCCCTGAATGTGACGGAAGCATGTTCTTGATAACTTTCAAAGACACCCGTTTCCTGGGATGTACAAAACGCTGCGGGTACACACATTCAGTCCCAAAAACCGGAAAATTAACCCTGCTTGATAAAACCTGTGAGAGCTGCGGCTGGAAGCTGTTCAGATTAAAAGAAGAAGGTGAAACCCCAGAAGAAGATTTCTGTGTAAACCGGCGCTGCAAAGAAGGTAGAAATTACTGGAAAAAACCAGGCACAGGGGCCGAAACCAGAATTCAGGCAAAAGCTTCTGTGCGTCCGGCAACAAATTCAGCTGCGAACCAGGCAACAAGCCCAGATGCAAGTTTGGCAGCAAGTTCAAAAACAAGTCAGTCAAAAAGCCAGAGAATAAGCGCAGCAAGCCAGAAAATAAACGCAGCAGCAAACCCAACAATAAACAAGAAAACAAGCACATAAATAGCAAACAAGAAAACAAGCACATAAATAGCAAACAAGAAAACAAGCACATAAATAGCAAAGACCTCAAAAGTAACAAGTACAGCAGCAGGAAAGATTTCAAAAGTATCGAGTGCGGGAAAAGAGACCAAGTAAAATTCAGGAAACACTACCTGAATCTTACATATACTCCTTTATACTGTCAAAACCATATTTTCTACTGATCTTCCATGCTTGAAGAATATGAGAAGAAAAGACATTTTGAAAAGACCCCTGAGCCTTCTGCCAGTGATTTGAACGAAAGCTCCGATAAACCGATTTTTGTAGTCCAGCGCCATGATGCACGCAACCTCCATTATGATTTCCGCCTGGAGATAGACGGGGTTCTGAAAAGCTGGGCTGTGCCAAAGCAGCCGCCGAAAAAGGCAGGCACCAAAAGGCTTGCTATCCAGACCGAAGACCATCCTCTGGCATATGCTGATTTTGAGGGGGAAATTCCCGCCGGGGAGTATGGAGCCGGCAAGGTTGAGATCTGGGATAGAGGGACTTTTGAACTTCTGAAATGTGAGGAAAAAGAGATTGTTGTAACACTTCATGGGGAAGAGTTGAAAGGAGATTATGTTTTGATCAGGACAAAATATGGAAAAGAAGAGAAAGGATGGCTTTTATTTAAAAGAGCAATTGAAAATTGAAACGTGACGAGCAACCGAAACGTGGTCCTCAGAACGAGCGAATGGTGCAGGTTTTCTCTGTCCGGATTTTCGGCTTAAACCCTGAGTTTTTTAAACCATTATGAGAATAAGCATATGGGGATACTTACGGAAGAACGGATAAAAATCATTGTTATTGAAACTGCAGGAGAAAACTGCTGCGTTGCTGCCTGTGATGGGCAAAAGGTTCACGACAGAATTGTAGCCGCTTTTTGCGAAAATAAAAAGGTGGAACTTTCTTTTGCAGGGACAAGTGACCTGACTCCTGCTTTTTTGAATTCGGCAGTCGGACAGCTTTATGGACGTTTTCCTCCAGAATCAATTGAGAGTAGTCTCTTATTCATTGATATCTCAGGAGAAGACGAAATTATTCTTAAAAGGGTTATCAGGCGAGCAAAAACTTATTTTGAGCATGCTTACTCCTGCAGGAAGGCGCTCAGAGAGGTGCTTGGAGGCGAAGATGCCTGAAAGAGTACACCGTGCTATCGTTTTTCCGGTAAGACGCCGCCCAAGACTTCGACCGGGCAGACCCATGTCCGAAAAACCCATTCCCATAAAAGTCCATTCCATAGAGAGCTATGATTTTCCTGAAGATCAGAGATACTTTTTTGACACCAACATCTGGCTCTATATTTACGGCCCTATAAGCTGGCCTGACGAGAGGTCGGATGTTTATTCCAGAGCTTTAAAAGAGATTAGGAAGTCAAAAGGCACCATCTACATAAACTGCATGATAATTTCGGAATTCATCAATGCCTTCTCAAGGATAGAGTTTAAGCAACAGTCCGATTTTTCGAGGTACAAGGAATTTCGAAACTCCCTGAGCTACCGTGCCATTGCCCAGGATATCGCCTCCAACGTAAGAAAAATCCTCAAAAACACCCTGACCTGTGACCCTGAATTACAAGCAATAGACCTTCCTGAAGTCATGGACCTTTTCGAGCAGGGAAAATACGATTTTAACGACCTTCTTTTTGCTCAAATCTGCCGCGCAAAAGGCCTGGTCTTCGTAACCCATGATAAGGATTTCAGCGAACTTGGAGTCGAGATCCTGACCGCAAACGAGAGGCTGGTAGGTAAGGGAAAAGTGTGATCATGCAGTTTAAAGTCCGGCTTGAAGAATCTGAAGAAGAAGGCTATACCGCTCAGTGTCTTGAGCTTCCGGCTGCAATCAGTGAAGGAAACACCAGAGAAGAAGCTCTTGAGAATATCAAGGAAGCCATCCAGGCTTGTTCTGGAAGTGATAAGAGAACAGGCCCAGGTGCTGGGAGAAGTGGCCACAGTGGAGGTTTCGGTTGGCTAAGCTGCCTTCAATTTCCGGAAAAAAGCTCATAAGAGCCCTTCGAAAACTGGATTTTGTTATTGTCAGGCAGAAAGGCAACAATGTAACCTTGCAAAGAGGATCAAACCTGATTCTGTTCCTCTCAATGATCCTGTTAAAAAATCCACTTTAAATACAATTCTGAAGCAAGCTGATGTTTCACTCGAAGAACTGCTAGTGTCGCGTCAACAGCAAAATGTCGTATAACATCGATTGCAACTATTCAGAATCATTAAATCTTTGAAAATTGACGCGACACTAGAACATCTTTGATTTTCAAGCATTTTAAAACGCCTGGTTGTCCACCTTTCACGACTGATATCTTTGTCCACCTTTCACGACTGATATCTATCTGATTCACGACTGATATCTATCTGATTATAGTAAACTCACGAATTAAGAGTCTTTTTAATATTTTCTGGTTTTTCTTCAATTTTAAAAGAACAATATAATTTCATCCGAATTTATTAAATTCCTTTCCTTATTTCGGAATTACGTTGATCCATTCACATTCATGTTTTTTATACAAATTTATTATTTTGCCAGAGTTATTCGAAAGCTATCGCTATAAAGTCAGATTGAAAGTTTTTATTCACCCATTATTTATCCATACTGAAATCTTGCCCTCATTAAAGGTGAGAATCCTGCCCATTTTCCAGTGCGGAAACACCGTTTGTTGAAATAAACAAACAAATTGTAGCAAAAATTAGTTAGACCACTATCGGTTTTGAATGATCTTACTTTGTCCACAATATCTCCTATCAAAGAAAATATCTGTTCCATTGTATTATCCGTCTCAGGCGTAAATCCTTTTTTCAAAAAGCTTACGTTTTTATCGAAAATCTCTTTTGCATAAGAAATCGCTTTATGAGACGCTCTTGAAAGTTCAAGATTAGATTCCAATTTTAGGATATTTTGAAAACACACAACAGAACTGATGACCGTATCAGAATGTATTAACTGACAGATCTCATTGTACATAAGTTTATCATTATATGGAATATGTTCTTTAGATTTGAATTCATCACTATATCTCTTGCTAACGTTTTTTAATTGATGAAACACACAAAAAGAATGAACCACTTCAGGAAAGATACTCTTTACAGCTCCAATGATTGCTTCATCTTCATCAGAAATGATCTTTTGTATTTTGCCTTCTGGAAATCGGTTTTTTATTCGTATGAAAAGAGGAATTAGAGCTTCAATTGTTGGCAATCTGTCAGTTACCTCAAAATCCAAAATTACCTTTTCTTTTGTAGCGATAACGTAAACGGATTGATACCGCATCTTCTTCCATTCTTTTAATGTAATTTCTTTCCCTTAGGACTTACGCGGTTGAACTGAGAAATCAATAGCATTAAGCCTTTAACTGTCTAAAATCCAAATTTAGATCACAGCGTCTATTGTACTTGATTTTGTACCTCAAGTGCGTAAGTCCTATCCCTATCAGAGTTTCAAACTTCTTTTTCCATCCTTTCTTGATCCAATCTCCATCAATATACAAAGTTCCGTCAAAATCAGTACTCTGATTTAAAAGTTCTTGCTTAGAAACTGCGGCTTGTTTTTGCTCATGCAACCATATTGAAGAGGCACAAGGAGCTCTCCCATATATATCAGTCAAGCCTTCTGTATATCTTCACCTATTCTACAGGAATTGTTAAGGCTGCATCTACCATCGTATCTGACAAACTTTTGTTTGTCATAGAACTCATCGCTGTAATTTGCTGATCCAGAAACACCAACTATCTCATCATGATAATGCTTTTGACAATTAGGACAAATCCAGTATGTAGTATTGAGAGTTATGGTGCTGTAACTCGTAAGAATAAAACGGGTATAGTGAGAGTCCACATTTAATTTTGTGCCACAAAAATCACAATGAGTAGGAGATATTATAGAGAACAGCGAATGAAAGCGATTTCCAACCAATAATTTCGGCAACGGAATTAATATATTGCCTTCAAATATCGTTTTTGCCATTGATTTATCGATTGGTCTGTTTCCTTTTCCCATTAAAAAAAAATTTATCTTAATGAAATTAAAATTTTATTGTTTTGCAGGGTTAAAATGGAAATCGGAAGAGACCAGAAAATAATAAAAAGTCTCTTATTTTTTCATTGCTAGAACTATAATGGCTACTTCTCTATAATGATATCATGCTTCATGTCTATATGCTTTTTCTGCTGTTCAGCATTTTGTGGTCGTCCATGAATACTTGATTGATGTTTTAATACAACGATCTTAAAAATGGCTTTAGCTTGTGTTTCTATTCAAATGCAATATGCTGGTTCCAGTAGCGCCCAAATATGGGAAAAAAGAGTTGAAAACCGTATTTTGATATATTAAGAATAGCATCAATCAACTAATGATGGACTACCCATTTTGTGACATGTATTCAAATCAAAAATGTAATGTAGCTACATGAGAGTTATAGGAGAAAAGCCTGGTCAGTCATGTAATTTGCTGATTCTTAACATTAATTTTTTTGAATATGTGACATTTAATAAGTCCACTTGAGGAAGCGAAGCGAACGAAACGGACATCGTGCTCCCGAAGCGAAACTCGGGGAGCGAAACGGACAGCAGGCTCCCGAATAGCAACTCGGGGTTAGATTATAATACCCTGTTTCCCATCTACTATTATGTCCAAGCAGCTTATAGATTTAGTACACCGGATTTTCGATAATGCTTATTCACAGATTGAGAAAGGGCAGTACAAAAAGGCGCTTGAAAATCTTGCAAAGGCCGAAAAGCTTTCGGAAAAGGCGAATCGACCGGACTTTTTATGCCAGGCCCTGATGTTGAAAGGAAGGGCTCTTCTTGCTTCGGGTAGGCAGGAAGAGGCCCTGGATGAGTTCCAGAGGATGCTTGAGCTTTCCGTCCCTCGCTTCTTGGAGGATGCAGAGAATACTGATTTCCAGTACTTTGTCTATAATGCTATCGGTTTTACCGTGAAAACCCTTATGGAAATCAACAATATTTCAAAAACAGAGGAGTCCTTTTACAAGAATGAAAAATACTTCGGGAAAATCTTTGCTGCATATGAAGGGCTGCTTGCAGAGGAGCCGGAGAACTTTGAATACATCAGTGATTATTTGAAAACGCTGGAAAACGTCCGGGCCTATTACGTGAAAGCCCAACAGTTTGAAAAGCAGATCCCGCTCATAAGCCGGATAGTGCAAAATTATGGGAAAATATTCAAAATCCAGTCAGATAATAAGGAACTGTTTGATACCCTGCACACATTGATTGAAGAATTTGAGAATTATTGCCTGTTTTTCAGGAAGCTCAGAGAGGCAAAAGAGGTCTTCGAGCAGGCCGAGGAAGTCTACAGAAGAGTCCTCGAAAAAGAATCTGGAAACAGCTTGGCCTTTAACGGCCTCATTTCCTTATATGAAGAATCCGGGGACCTGTATGCAAAACTGGGGGACACTGAAAAAACTGAAGAAACCTTCCTGCGAGCCCTTGAGTTCCTGGAAGAAAAACTCCAGAAACAGCCAGGAGACATTTCTAACATCCGGAAGCAGAGTGAAATCCTCCAGGTCCTCAGCAGGTCTTTTTTTGAAGCAGAGGAAACTGAAAAAGCGAATCAATATGCTGAAAAAGCTCTCGAAATCCTCAAAGAATTGTCAGGGAAAAAGCCGGAGGATCTGGACTACCAATATGAGATTTCCGACGACCTCACCGAACTTGGGGAACTGTTTAGAGAGATAGGCGACATAGAACATGCAAAAGAATGCCGCATGGAGGAAATCGAAATCTACAGGAACATAAACGAAAAAGACCCTGAAGACCTGGTAAGCGTAGCGAATATAGCCGCAACTTATGATCAGATCGGACACCTCCACGCAGAACGCGGGGAAACCGAACCTGCAAAATATTACTATGAACAGGGAATTGAAATTTATGAAAAGCTGCTTGAATCCGACCCTGAAGATTTTGACAATGAAATTGGTCTCGCAGATTCCTTCAACTACATCGGAAAATTATATAAGAATCTTGAACCCGAAACCTCCCGCCATTACTTTGAAAAAGCACTTACCATAAACGAAAAAGCGGTGAAACTGTTCCCGGAAAATACTGATTACAAAGAAGATCTCATATATACTCTGAAAAATCTTGCCTCCTTGAGTCTCGATCAAAAACAGTATGAGAGCGCAATCCCTCTGTATGAGCGCATTATAGAACTCCGCCTGGAAATAGTCATGAAAAATCCGGGAGAGTATGAGTATGAAAAAGCCCTGGGAGCTTCCTACAGTGAACTTGGGCTTCTTCTCGAAAGGGCCGAAAAGCCGGAACTTGCAAAGCAGCAATATTCAAAAGCAGGAGAGATCTTCAGGGAGATCCTGCAAAATGAAGAAGAAGACACTCTCATTAAACAGATGCTGGCCGTAGAACTCCAGATGCAGATATCACTCTTTATCCATGCAAAAAAACACTTCGTTGCAAAAGAATACCTGGACCTTACCCGTGATTACTACGAAAACCTGTACGAAGTTGATCCCGAAAGCCCATTAAATTGGAAAGGCCTTCTTGAAATTCGGTCCCTTAACGGGATCTTACAGGAATCTATGAAAAATTACGGAATGGCTGCCGAAAGTTATGAATCGATATTCCCGATTCTTCAAAAGCATATTGATTCCGATCCTGAAAATCTTGAATACCAGGCAAGGGCTAATCTCGCATATACCCAGCTCGGCAGTGTCTACCTTTTAGCCGACGAATACGAAAAGTCAAAAGATGCCTTCGAAAAAGCCCTGCCTATAAGCACAAAACTACTTGAAAAAGACCCGGAAAACCCCGAGTATATGGGAGACGCAGTTGCTACATTTGAGGAATACGCAAAGTTACTCAAAAAGCTGGACCGAAATGAAGAAGCAGAGGAATATAGCGCAAAAGCTGAAGAACTAAAGGAGAAACTGGATGAAAATATCCCAGAAAAAGATACTTCATTTCCAGAAAATAAGGATCAAGATGTAATTCGCTGATTCTTAATCTTCATTTTTAAGGGCAGGCAGGTCACCACTGCGTGACCATGGGCCGATGTAGGGAACTGGAACCATTCAGAGTTGCGATAACAACATTTTTAAACCTCCAACTCATCAAAACACGAAAAATCAAACTATACTATATAAATCAAACTACACTATGTTATACTTCACGTCCTTGGTACTACACTAATATAATAGATCTTATTCATAACAAAGAAGTAGAGGCTCAAACTTTGGAATTACAGTTCAAACTCAAAGCTTATTTTAAAACAAGCGCAGACCCGGCTCCTGCAAAGGACGCTATAGTTGTGCTTTTCGAAGAGGCAAACAATACCCTCCTCACAAAGGGGGCGCCTGAAGGACAGGGGGCAAAAATTACTGAATGGAAGCTCGGGGAGGACAGGATCGAGCTTGTGCTTGAGTCAGGTCGGTATGTCAGAGTGCATGATGCAATCCTGAGGCTAAAGAAGGTGCTTGCCGAGACGCTCGGGAAAGAGTACAAAATCGGGATTCGCGGAATTGAGGTTGAGTCCTTTACCATAAGGATGCCGGCTGAACGAGAGTTAAAGGCGCTCAAGGTTCCCTACATCAAGAGCATGGAAAATATAGAAGGCGGAATCGTACTCGAGCTTGAAGTAGGGGAAGCTGAGATGAAAAATCGGGTGCCTGATCGGATTCTCACACTCCTTGAAGAGAAGATCGAAGCTGCCCAGTACGGGGCAAAGGCCGAGCACTGGAATCTGCTCTGGCAGAGAGAGCCTATGGAGCATCCCTTCAAGGAAGACCCAACTCAGGCTATGATGAAGGAAGGCTGGCTCAAGCGAGGGGCAAGCCGCGGGCAGTGGATACACGGACCTCAGTCGACAAGACTTTTTCGGACTTTCGAAAAAATTGTTCTTGAAGAACTCTTAGAGCCCCTCGGCTATAACGAAATGATTTTCCCGAAACTCGTACCCTGGGAAGTCTGGATGCGGTCCGGGCATGCGAAAGGAGTATATCCAGAAATCTACTACGTCTGCCCTCCCCAAACAAGGGACCCTGAATACTGGGAAGAAGTTGCAGACTATTATAAGGTGACTCACGAGGTACCGACAAAGTTGATCAAAGAAAAAATAGGAGAACCGATTGGAGGCATGAGCTACGCCCAGTGCCCTCCTTTCTGGATTTTCCTGCTCGGCGAAACTATACCTAATGAGGAGATCCCGCTTAAAGTCTTTGACAGATCAGGAACCTCTCACAGGTACGAAAGCGGTGGAATACATGGAATTGAGCGGGTGGATGAGTTCCACAGGATCGAAATTGTCTGGATGGGCACAAAGGAGCAAGTAGTAAAGTGTGCTGAAGAGCTGCACGATCGCTATATGCATATCTTTAACGATATCCTGGACATCGAGTGGAGAAAAGCAAGAGTTACCCCCTGGTTCATGGCACAGGAAGGGCTGCTTGGTCTTGCCGAAGAAAACACTGTAGGGACAACTGACTACGAGGCCTGCCTGCCTTATCGTGGACAGGGCGGAGAATGGCTCGAGTTCCAGAATGTAAGTGTTAACGGAGACAAGTATCCCAAAGGCTTTAACGTGAAGCTCCAGTCCGGAGAAGAACTTTGGTCAGGCTGCTCCGGAGTCGGGCTTGAGAGATGGGCTGCAGTTTTCCTTGCCCAGAAGGGGCTTGACCCTGCAAACTGGCCTGAAGAATTCAGGAAGAGGATCGGCGAGCTGCCGAAAGGCATCCGCTTCCTTTAAACTTTTTTATTTTCATGTTTTTATTTTATTAAATTTCATTTTTTGATTTTATTTTCAATTTCATTTTTTGATTTTATTTTCAATTTCATTTTTTGATTCCGTTTTTTGAGTTCATGCAATTTAAGAATCTTCTTCCCTTAAAGCCGGGGAGAAAAATCCATAAGAGAAGGAAGTAGATGCAGTAGGGTAGATACGGCAGAAGAATAGATACAGAAAGGGCATACAAAATAGAGGAGTACATACACTGAATCATATCTTAATGAACTATCTGTACTTCCTGAACATATCTGTGTCAGCCAGAGACTCGGACAACTGGATAGAAAGCGGTTCTGACCGATTTGTTTATATATGGAAATGATGTGTATAGTGAGCCATTAACTAGTTAGAAGCCGCTAATTTCTGAGAATTTCTGGCCATTTTCCGGATCATACTTTTGATTATCAGGAGCCTATAGATGTTGGCAGATAGGGGATGGATTCAAGTTTGGAAACGCTAAGAAGCTCGGAAATTTTATTTGGGAACAGAATAAGGTGCTGAAAGCGCAAACTGCGCCGGGCAGCGCGAAGTCTGTGCAGAAGCGCTGAAAAATCATTCACGCTCATTGATTAAGGAAAAGCTCGTCTGAGCATCCGGAAGAAGAACCTGAGCGGCTTGAGGGCCGCAGGATCAACCCGTAGCATACAAAAAATTACACAATGAACATTACTTCGGAGGAATCACTTGGCAAGAAAGAAAGTGCAGAGAAAGCTTGATGGATGGAAATCCAAGGAATGGTATAATATTGAAGCCCCTGTCTATTTAAACAGGAGCATTGTCGGCAACACCATGGCAGGAGACCCTGCCCTGCTCGTAGGACGCAACATTGAAACCACTGTTGGGGAACTTACCAACGATATGACCAAGAACAATACAAAGGTCATTCTCAGGATCAACAATGTCGTCGGAGATACAGCAACTACTGACCTTATGGGCCACGAACTCACAACCGACTATGTCCGCTCAATCGTAAAGAGGCAGACGTCGAGGATCGATGCCAATATCGACGTTAAAACCAAAGACGGCTATGTCATTCGTGTAAAGCCCACCTGCTTCACCATCAAAAGGGCACGCTCAAGCCAAATAAAAGCCATCAGAGAAATGATGGTTGAAATAGTCAAAAGGCGCGCAGCAGAATCCGATTTCGAGACCTTTATGCAGGAAGCAATCCTTGGCAGGCTCTCAGCAGCCATTTACAGACAGGCCAAGTTCATATACCCACTCCGCAGAGTCGAAATCAGGAAGACCCAGGTCGAAGCCATGCCAGCAGCTGCACCCGCACCTGCAGCGGCATAACTTCTTTTCGGGTTCAAAATCATAAGCAGGGGAAAATCCGAAAGGATTTTCTTATCTCTCTTTTACAATTTCAATATCAACTTTATTATTGATGCCTCACCCTAAGTATGAGAATTCTGGAGTTACTGTCATCTTTTAGCTCTAGCCAGTGCATAGTCTGCATATATTTTCAAGAATTCCTTGTCAATTTGCAGGAGAACAGTCTCAAACATGGCTACATGAATCTTTTCTTGCCTGGCAATATCAAGCAGGATTGTACGAATTTCCTCGTTTTTCGTCAGGTTTGCCATCTGCTCATAGATGTTGACCGCATCCAATTCTGCAATCATGGCGGCTCTAAGGATCTCCTTATCAAGGTCTTCAGGTCTTGTATTTTCAATGTCTGCAAGTACTTCTGAGAGCAGGCTTTCACCTCCTATAAATATGCCCTATAAGATATGGAAAGGCAAAAGTAATGTCCTTTTCTATTGAAAACTTCAACCTAAACAATTAAAGAGTAAAGCTGAAATAAGAAGTGAAACGTTGCAGAAAACAGCTATATCCTGAACTGTTACAGTATTAAATAAATTATTTAAAAATTGGTTAAATAAGGCGAAAAGTATATAAATATTTTAAAATAGTTTTCCCCTTAGTTTTATTTGATTTTTAATCTTATTTATACGCCATAGGACTAAAAACTACTTTTTTTATTCATTAAAGACTTTATTTTACTTTATTTGATTACTTTCAGATGTCAAAACAGTTTAATTATATAAATAGGAAAATATAATATATCAGAAAAAGACTTATAGACAAATTTTATAAATAGTTATATCAATAGTTCTATCAATCGGGCATAAAATAGTGCTTTAGTCTACGTCCCAGAAAACTCCAGGGACTATTTCTATGTTTTAGCCAAAAGTCAATCCTACATGAGGCCGAAAATCTTGAAAAAAGTGAAATCCTCCCTGCTTATATTTATGGTCTTGATTTCGTGTTTAGTAGACAGCTCAGGTTTTGCCGCAGCCAGTGCAGAAAATCTTGAAATGTCCCAGAATATGTCCCAGAATAACACATCTTCTGCTAAATGTGCGATTGAGACGGCATCCATAAACCCTGACTTTCTGGAACTCTGGCAACCTGATCCGATTGAACTTATTTTTTTTGCAGATGACGACGTACGCATTACAGGCTCAGGATATAAGCCCTCTCCTGTAGACCTGTCAGAAATTGCGAGTTCTGAAGAGAAACTTTTACTGAGGGCTTCAGGTTCGGATCTTCCGACTACCTATGATCTACGCGAGGAAGGGAGAATGACAGCCGCAAAAAACCAGGGGGAGAGTGGATGCTGTTGGGCCTTTTCAAGTATGGCTTCTCTCGAATCTTACATCCTGGGAACAGGAGAAGAAAGCTATGACTTTTCCGAAAATAATATGAAAAACCTTGCCTCAAAGAGCTATTCTGAAGGCTTTGACCTCACCCCGGATGACGGCGGAAACGCGTTCATAGCAGCTGCATACCTTTCCCGCTGGACCGGGCCTGTAAATGAGTCTGAAGATCCATACAATGATTTATCGGTTTATTCGCCTACAGGGCTTTCTGCACAGAAACATGTACAGGAGATCCTCTTCTTACCAGTGAGGACAGGACCTCTGGATAACGAGGTTCTCAAAAAAGCACTTCTGGAATACGGAGCATTATACTCCACAATGTACTGGAATGTAGCTTATTATCAGGAAAAAAACAACACATATCGATGTGTTAACAGTCTAACTGCCAATCACGCTATAACCCTTGTGGGCTGGGACGATTCTTTTGACAGGAATAAGTTTACGCAGGCTCCGCCTGGAGACGGAGCTTTTATCGTGAAGAACAGCTGGGGTGAAACCTGGGGTGAGGAGGGATACTTCTATATTTCTTACTATGACCCTAAGCTCGGATACGATGAAAATGCCGTGTTCACGGCTGAGAGGCAGGATAATTATGATTACAGCTACCAGTATGACCCTCTGGGATGGGTAGTATCAAAAGAGTATCCAGGAAGTTTGACTGCATGGGGTGGTAATGTTTTTTCTTCGGGAGGAAATGAAACCCTCAGAGCCGTAGGGTTCTATACTACGGACCTGAATACGGCTTATGAGATATACGTTTACAAGAACCCTGTAAATGGTCCGCTTAATTCGAAAAAAGTATTTGCTGCAAAGGAAAACGGTACATATTCCTTGCCAGGTTACCACACACATGCATTGAACTCTCCAGTATCCCTGAGTCCGGGAGAAAAGTTTTCAGTGGTTATAAAGTTCGGTAACCCTTCTGCTGGAGGTCCTCTTGCAGTTGAACAGCCTATCGCCCTTTACAGCAGCAAAGCACGGGCCAATTCAGGAGAAAGCTATGTTAGCCAGAATGGGATTAGCTGGGAAGACATATCCCAATCTTCAGAGGCAAATCTCTGCATAAAAGCTTTCACGACCATTGCTGAACTCCCTGAGGCTAACTTCTCCTCAAATACTACAGGCGGAAATTATCCCCTCACGGTTCAGTTCACAGACCTCTCCAAAAACGCCTTTTTATGGGAATGGGACCTGAACGGAGATGGAAAAGCGGACTCAACAGTTCAAAATCCAATCTATACCTACGGCGCTTACGGCAATTATAATGTCTCGCTGAAAGTTAGCAACAGGAATGGAATTGACTCCGAGACAAAGCGCTATTATGTGACTGTGGCTTCTCTTTCGATAACCTCAGCCAATCCAAAAAGAAATATCACGACCTATCAAGGAGATACGCAGGAGTTCAACATCAGCACAAACCAAACCTGCACTATAAGCTGGTACCTTAATGGAGAAATTAAGGGTTCAGAATCCCGTATAAAGAACAGTTCATATTCTAATAGTATCCTCTCTCCAGGCTTTTATAACGTTACCGCACTTGCCGAAATCGGAAACGAAAAGATAATGTATAGCTGGAATTGGATAGTTCTCGACTGGAACCCCTGGGATAATTCGGCTTCTCAGGAGGGAAAAAATGTAAGTACTGCAGAACTGCAGGAGGCTATCCATATCTATCGCAACGGACTGCAAATCTCTGAAACCGGAGCAGGAATCACAGGTGAGAGGCTCAAAGAACTTATACAGCTCTGGAAGGAAGGCCCATAAGAATAAAAAGAGACTTATTTCTCTTTTTTCAGAGTCTGTTCGACTCCTTCCCCTATTTTAAGATTCATGAGAAAATCATCAACAGTTGCAAGAAGGGAACCTATTTTCTCGGAGCAGAAATGGACAGCAACTCTCTCGTTACTAATCTCACTTTCCATGTTCCTAAGGTTATCCGGAGAAAGAGCTTGCAGGATTCTGACTGCGGACTCTCTTGATTCTGGATCCGGAAATTCAATCGTACCTGTGATTTTCATAAGCGTTCCTCAAATATTTTGCCAATTTTTCGTTTCTTCCATCAGGTTTTCTTTTTTCCCTTTAGTTTGTCTTCCCTTCTTTACTTTGTCTTCCCTTTACTGCTTTTTCGGAGCTGGTCTCCTATGATTCGATCTGCAATGCTCAGGAATTCCTCTGCACTCCCAAGGGGAATTGAGGCTCCAGAAGCTACACTGTGTCCGCCTCCACTTCCCCCAACTGCGCCTGCAGCTTCCCTGAGGGCAAAGGCAAGATCCAGGCCTTTTGAGACAAGTTCACGGGTGCCCCTGGCCGAAACTTTCAGGATACCTTCGGACTCGTTTACGCAGATAAAGGGGAGTTCCGGGTGAAGGTAGCGGACCACTGTGCTTGCAAGATTCCCGGTAGAAAGGGCATCAACGGTTTTGATGTACCAGATATTCTCTCCTTTGCGAATTTTTTCTACATTTTCCCTAATGTCCAGGGTAAGTTTTTTCTCGTATTCTTTTGTGAGAGAAACGGCTTCATTGACAACTCCCTGATCTTTCAGGCAAAGCGAAAGGGCCAGTCCATAGATTTTCTGTTTTCCGCAGGTATTGAGAATGGAGATAAAATCATAAACATTTTTCACAAGCTCTCTATTAAGAAGGAAAACTTCCCCTATAACAGCTTCAACCGCTTCCGGGCTCGCCTGCCTGGCAAGCTTCAGGGCAACGGCATTGACGAGCTTTGAGGCTTCCTCTTCAGACAAAGCCTCAATATTTCCTGAAAGCCCAAGCCGGCTCAGGAATTCCTTCACTTTTTCAGGGTAACCGGTAATGTCAAGGAAAGGTTCGGTACTGTATGCAAGTAGGTCTACAAGGTCTCCGTCCCCTACTTTCAGTCCCTTCCGGACAGATACGATCCCTGCTTTTAAGGCTTCTTCCAAAATAAAGGCGTTAGCCGTATGGAAAAGCTGCTTGTCTCCGACTGCGCCTGCAATGGCCAGCCCTGCAAGGTCAACATTGCCTGCTGCCAGTTCCCTGGCTATGAGGTAGCAGGTACCGGAAGCCGAGATGTCCGTAGCTCCGTCGATTCCTACCATATGGGCATTTACAACCGCCTTTACCGGAGGCTGTCCGACTGGCTGGTGGTGGTCAAGCACTACAACATCAGCTGCCACCTTACTCATGAGTTCCGGCTGTCCACTGCCCATATCGCAGAAGATCACAAGTTCCCCCTGGGAAATGCTTCTGTTCACATCTTCAATAACAGCTTCATCCAGCCTTCCGGCTATTGAAAGCTGGAAACGAATGCCTGCCCGAAGCAGGGCCTGGGCCATTATCCCGGCTGAAGTTAACCCATCAGCGTCGTTATGTGAAACTATACGCACGAATTTATATTTCCGGATTTTCTCAGCCGCATTTTTTGCAAGATTTATTAGTTTTTCGAGCTCACTCAAACCCATCACTCAAAAAAATTCAATAATAAAATCAAAAGATCAATTTAATACATACTGCAGTGAATAAAGGATGCCAGTTTATACTGGCTTGATAATATAAAACACAATGCCTCAGAAACCTCTCAGGGGTCAACTTAATTAATGAGAAAGCGTATATCTAAAAAAGCGACAGGAGCCCTGCCAGCCTCGAACATCAGTAGTGTAGCGGTCATCACCGGGCGTTGCCAACGCTCGAACCCGGGTTCGAATCCCGGCTGATGTATACTCTTTGTGAAATATCGCTTAGCATTTTTCCTTTTTTTCCTTACTCATCTTTCTTTACTCATCTTTCCTTACTCATCCCCATTACCCACTTTCAGATAAGCAATTATTTATCCAATCGAGAAGCATTTTTAATGGGGATTTTTGTACTGGAGATTTTTGTGCGGGGGATTTTTATGAGCGAAAGCGCGGAAAATTTACATAGAGTAAAAATTGCCATACAGTTGAGCTTCATTCTCTGGGTCATGCTTGGTATTTTCATCTTTTATGCTACCTTTGAGGCAACTGCCAGAATGTGGGGAACTCTAATGCTACTGTTTATGGTTGTAATTTTCACTCCATTTCTGCCGGACGGAGCAGGTTCTGAAGACATGGGAAACAAGAGTGACTGCGAGGGTGATTGAAAATAACTTCCAAAGTCAGCAAAGTTTGAGCTCAAAATTTTACTTTCTCGTAAAAAATTTTCTTTATTGTTTCAGCCGTAAAGATGTATAATCCTATTATGGCTCCAAGGATTAAGAGAATCGGGACAGGGAGAGGTTTGAAGCCAAAAGGAGCTGCAAAAGGTGTATAGGGGAAGCAAAGCGTCAGGACTCCGACAAGCAAGGTTGCTGCCAGCAGGTATTTTCCAGGCCTGCTCCTGAAGAAAGGTTTTCTGCTCCTGATTACCAGCACTATCAGGGACGCCGAAATAATGGATTCCACAAACCAGCCTGTTCTGAATTGCTCTATCATACCCGGGAGAAGGAAAAGTAAAACTCCGAAGGTCAGGTAGTCGAATATCGAGCTGATGAAGCCGAATACCATCATAAACCTGCGGATAAAACCTATATCCCAGCGTCTAGGTTTTTCAACTATTTCCCTATCCACTTCATCCGTGGCTATGGTCATCTCTGGAAAATCGGTCAATAAGTTGATTAACAGGATTTGCGTGGGCAGTAAGGGAAGGAAAGGCAGGAAAAGGGATACTCCTGCCATGCTGAACATGTTCCCGAAATTGGCACTGGTAGCCATGAAGACATACTTCAGAGTATTGGCAAAGGTTTTCCGCCCGTCCTTTACCCCTTCCACAAGTGCATCCAGACTCTTTTCCATCAACACAATTTCTGCAGCTTCTTTGGCGACATCTGCAGCACTGTCAACCGAGATTCCCACATCTGCTGCATGAAGAGCAGATGCATCATTAATGCCGTCTCCCATATATCCAACGACGTTTCCACTTTTCTTGAGTGCAAGGACAATATGCTCTTTCTGGTTCGGCTCTACCTCGGCAAAGACATCATTATCGTTTACCTGTTTTACGAAGGCCTCACTGCTCATCTTATCAAGCTCGCTTCCGGTTATGACCCTGGTGTTCTTAAGCCCGATTTCCCGACTGATACTGGAAGCCACAAACCTGTTGTCTCCTGTAATAACCTTCAGAGAAATTCCAAGCTGCTCCATACTTTCTACGGTCTTTGAGATACCTGGCTTTGGTGGGTCAAATAAGAAGAGGAAACCGAGAAAGGTCATCCCGGTTTCCTGTTCCTTTTTGATAATCTCCTGCTGGCCCATCTCCCTGTATGCAACTCCCAGGGTTCGAAATCCCTTTTCGCTGAACTCCTCAAACTGCTGCTCGATTCGTTCCTTAAAATCGGAGATTTCTACAGTTTTTCCAGTTTCATCCTCTGCTAAGGAGCAGCTCTCAAGGATATTTGGAAGCGCACCTTTTGTAATCATCAGGTTAGCCTCGCTTTTTGAGACAAGGACGCTTAACCGTTTACGTATGAAATCATAAGGGATTTCGTCCAATTTTTTATACTGAGTCAAATCGAGTTTATTCTGTGCAAGGATTGCCCTATCGATCGGATTTTCAAAGCCTTTCTGGTAATAGGCATTGAGGCTGGCATAAAGAAAGACTTTTTCATTCTGATCTCCTTTGAGGTCCTGAAAGGAATGGAGTTGCAGTTCTCCCTCGGTCAGAGTGCCTGTCTTGTCGGAGCAGAGCAGGTTCATGCTGCCAAGGTTTTCAATGGATGCCAGTCTCTTAACAATCACTTTTTTTTGCGCCATCTCTCGTGCGCCTTTGGAAAGGTTAACACTGATAATTGCAGGTAGGAGCTGAGGAGTCAGTCCGACTGCAAGAGCAAGGGAAAAGAGGAAAGAGTCAAGGATCGGACGCTGTAGATAGACATTGATCGCGAAGATGGCCATCACCATCAGCATTGTAACTTCCATCAGAAAATGGCCAAAGCGTGCAACACCCTTTTCAAACTCAGTTTCCGGGGGTCTAAATTTTAGTGTCTCTGAAATTTTCCCAAACTCGGTTTCCTTTCCTGTGAATACTACCAGTGCTTTTCCGTTTCCACTGACCACACTGGTTCCCATCCATAGGGAATTTATACGCTGTGCGAGAGAGGTTTCTGCTTTCAATACACCGACTGATTTTTCTACGGGATAGGTCTCTCCTGTGAGAGTCGCCTCACTAACAAAAAGGTCCTTTGAGTCCAGAATCAGGCAGTCTGCAGGAATCATGTCTCCTGCGTTGAGGATTATTATATCCCCTGGCACGACCTCTTCAACAGGGATTTCTTTCTCTTCCCTGTCTCTGAGCACTGCAGCTTTTATTTGCACCGTGGCAAGCAGTTTCTCAAAAGCATCAGCAGCTCCTTTTTCCTGCCAGAATCCAAGCAAACTGCTGATCAGAATAATAGTCGTAATGATTATGGCGTCTGTCGGTTCATGAAGGAAAAAGGCCAGTCCGGCTGCAAAAAGGAGAATGAGGGTAATTGGACTCTTGAACTGGGAAAGCAGGATTTTAAAGGCATCTGACCTTTTTTTTGGTTTAAGAATATTAGCTCCATATTTTTTAAGGCGTTCACTGCTTTCTGAACCTTTCAGACCTTCGGTTGTTGTCTGGAGTTTCTGCAAGATCTCAGATACAGGAACACTCCAGAAAGCGAGTTTTTCCTCACTATGAACCAACCGGATTTCTCCTTTGTTTTTTTCTCAGGCCTCCGTAACTTTCAGGATTGTGGCAAGTTCCCTTCCTTCGCTTCCTATAGTTGAAAGTTCCGTCAAAACTTCCGACTTCTCAAGGTATTTTTCCGTTCTGATCCTTCCAGACTCTTCGATTTTGATGGTAATTTCCCCTTCTGTATACCCTCTTTCAACGCATTGCGTTACCAGTCGTCCGTATATCGAGGCAATTAGTTTCAGGCAGTCAAAGATCCTGTTCTCATCAAAAACGTTTTTGCCGTTAAGTATAATACTCCTGAGTGTTTTTGACCCCACTGATTCCGTGAAGAGCTCTTTGAGCTTTATTACGAGCATATCGACGGAGTCCCTGTTTATAGCGGCAGCCAGTTTCTCGTCTCCTGTAAGCTCGTAATCCTTGTGCAGAACAAGGAAAGACTTCTCATCAGCCGAGATTATGAACCTGTTTTCCGGTTCCCTGTCTTCAAGTATAGTTCTCAGGTTATTTCCTTCGTGTTCTATACTCGTGATATGGAAGTCAGATACATCAAGTTTCTTTACTTTATCTTCTCTGGATAAGATTCCACTCTTTACCCATATCGGCAAAATCAGGTTTTGAAGATCCTTTACTTTCAGCGTGTCCCGACTGAAAGCCAGTTCATACTCATATTGCATGCTGTCAACAAAACTTACCTGTTTTCCTTTCAGTTTTTTATTCTCAACGGTAGCATAATAGGTATTTTCAGCTCCATAGATACTGTTTTCAAAAAAAGGACTCAGAATTGAGAGAATCCTTGTCTCAAGCTGCTCTACCTCTATCAGATCCAACTTATGCTGCTTGTTGAGCTCTTCAAGTTTTTCATTCTTTTTTGCCAGCGCTACAGTTGAAAAGGTCTCAAGAATCATGGCCTTGATATCGAGGATAACATCTTCTTTGATCTCTGCAGTACGGCTTTCCAGATAGTCTTTTACATCTTTCTCAAACCACTCTATTTCCTGAATCATTTTTTCGAAGAGTTCCGTCTCCTGTCTGTCCTCTTCTTTTATCTCGATAGCTGATTTTTCAAGAGGTAGGACGTCCTTTGAAATTAGTATAAAATCTTGGAGATCCTGGATGAAATCCCTCTGTACAGGGAAAGCGGTAGAATCCTGAAAAGTATATCTCATTTAAAATTCCCCTTTCCTTCGCATGAAAAATGTTTTGATTTAAATTATGTTTTTTCCACATTTTAAGTTTATGAGCTTATACTCCTGAAAAGGGGATAATCAAATTCTCGTCTATTCTTCAGGTTTCTTTCCATGAAGTATGAAGAATACTCGAATAAAAAATCCACTGAATAAATTTTATTATAAAGAGTTATTAAATGATTTTTTACTTAATTTTTTTCAAGAAGATCCCTATTGACAAATATTTTTCTTTATATAAAGACAAATTTTATATTTTTATACTTTCAGAAAGATTTATATCAGTTCCGGTGCAATCTTAGTCATATTATCATCCCAAGATAATATACAAAGGCATGTATTCTATATGAAAATCGGACTTTTGCTCTCAGCAATGACTTGCTTGGGATCATGTTCATTCTCTGCGATTATAAGTACATGCCGGACGCACAGAGCTGATTGGTCAGCACTGCTATTAAGTTTCGATCATTTGTAATATATGTAGGGGGTGGGGTTAAAGATGGAGCCGTAATATATAAAATTTGATGATCTAACAAGTTTGATGATCTAACAAGTTTGATGATCTAACAGGTTTGTTTTATTCAAATTTTAGGTACCAATAGGTTCAATTTTCTGACTTTTTATTGAACTGTGACTATTAACTGGGATCTGCCATATCTCATCAACTTTAAAATATTATTTTAACTAAAATAATATTCAATGTTCAGAATGGAGTAAAATTAGATATTTGCGGAATCTAGGTGCAGAACATGAATCAAAAATTAATACTATTTGGTGCGCTGCTAATTATGGCCCTTTTAGCAGGGACAGCAAGTGCAGTTGAAAATGCAACTGATACAGATGAGTCTGCATTGGTTGTCCAGGACACAAATCTGGAAGTTGCATTCGGCTATAACGAAACCGGTCCTTTCAAGATGGGAGATGTAGTAGCTATCACTGCAACCTTTAATATACCAATCTCTAGTGCGGAGTTAACGGTTGAAGACGACGCTTCCTTTCCGATTGAAATGACCAATATAAGTGACTCCGAATGCAGCAAAGGCAATGTCTGGTCTTGTGAGTACGAGGTTCCAGACGGTGTAAATAGTGCTGTGGACGTAACCGTATCAGCAATTCGCCCTAATTGGAAATTGGTTGAAGAGACTGATATGAATGCTTTTGTAATTGACAACACAATTCCGGAATTTATGAAAATTGAGCCGGAATCAGAAGTTGTCAATACAAGTTGTGTACTCTTCAATTTCAGTGCTTACGATGAAATGGACAATGAAATTGGCTACGCCCTCTATATCAATGGTGCTGCAAAGAATACAGGGGTTATAGCCTCTGGAGCATACAAGCAAATTGAGATTGATCTAGGTGACGGCTATTACACATGGGAAATCCAACTCAGTGATGATGCCGGAAACATAGGCTCCAGTGATGTCTGTGACCTTTATGTAGACACCAAAACTCCGAAGGTAACACTTATTTCCCCTGAAGATGACTTCGTCGACACAGAAGGTCTTCTTACTTTCAAGTTCACTGCTGAGGATGCCTTAACTGCTAAGTATGAAGATCTTGATCTCTATTATCAACTGTATATTGATGGAGAACCTCTTGATGCAATCGGTTATGGTGAAGATATTCTTGACGGAACAGATCTTGATGAAGATATTCTTGACGGAATCGATCTTGATGAAGATACTCTTGACGGAATAGGCTCCGGGAGCGGTTCAGGAAGCATGAGTTCAGGAGAGTATGTACCGGTTACAGATAGCGGCCTCCCTGACGGCGTTCACAATTGGTCCGTTTATATTGAAGATAAAGCTGGAAACTGCGTTATGAGTGAAGCCCGGGACTTCTACGTGAACCTGTACGGGCTTGACGTCTCGCTTGTTTCCCCATATAACGAGTACGCTGGAAGTCCAGTGTTTAACTTCAGTGTTTCAGGGGGGGCAGGGTTACCTTTCGATTGCAAACTGCTCATTAACGGCACGGAAGTAAAGAGTAACATCGTTAAATGCGAGGAAGGAGAGAGTAATTCTTTCGTTGTAGGGGAAGATCCGATTAACTACTATTCTGTAAGTGCTGCGGTAGCTGACGGAGAGGACATAGCCTGGACAGTAAATATTACTGATTGTGCAGGCAATATCTATGAACCTGAGCCATATTATTTCAGTCTCGATACTGTCGCTCCGGCTAGTGTGGCAAACCTGAATGTCATAGATGCGGCGGGTGAGACTCAGTGGTCTTATACATATGATTATCCGGGACTGTACGTTAGCTGGAATGAAAGCACCGAAGAAGATCTTGCCTCTACCCCTTATGAGGTTTTCATTAGCGACTTTGCACCCTCCTCTATAGAAGACATGGAGGAAGTAGAACTTACATCACTGGATACGGATTTGTACATCGAAGAATACGGTGGAGAAACCCTTGTCTACGGAAAGGATTACTGGGTGGCTGTTATTGCTCGAGATAACGCAGGAAACTACAACGATTGTTTTGCCGTTTGCGGTCCTGTCCAGACATATGAGGATATGAATATCGCGCTTGATGCAGGCTGGAACCTGAAATCCGTGCCTAAGAGGGTGGTTTCATCGACCACATGTGTGGAATCTGCCTCTAACGACGGCAGCGACGCAGTACCGGAGACAGTGACCTGTTCGAAATGTACATCTGTCTTTGGAGAAGACAGCACTGTCATCTACTGGGACGGCAGCTGCTGGGTATTCCCAGAGACCGTCGAACCATGTAAGGGGTACTGGGTCTACAGTCCGAATGCTTGCGAAAACAATATCAAGTTCAAGCCAATGTCATTTGACAGTACAACTCCTGATGTACCTCCCTCTCTTTGCCTTGCCGAGGGCTGGCAGATGATAGGACACACCTCTACACAACCTGCAGCATGGTCTACGACTCTGGCCTCACTCAAGGGCGTTCTTATAGATTATAAGTTCTCCAACCTCATCACCTATTCCCACAATGAAGGTTGGGGTGGTATAATCCCTGAACTGGGACTTATAGACCTGCTCACTGAAGACGGGACCGTGCCTTCAGGTGGCTCTTTCATTAATGGCACCAGTCCATACCCGGTAGAAACACTTCAGTATGAAGGCTATATGGTTCCCGGACAGGGGTACTGGGTCTTTATGAAGGAAGATGGGACCTACGCATCCATCGAAAGCGTGTATAACTCCCAGGATTATTACTCTGGGCTTGATGGAACCGATGATGGAACCGATGATGGAACCGATGGTGATGGAACCATTGATGATATCATTGACGATATCATTGACGATGAAAATGTTGATGATGTCAGTGCCGATGATGAAACCACCAATGGAACCGTTGATGACGTAAGTGTTGACAATGGAACCACTGATGAAACCACCAATGGAACCGCTGATGACGTAAGTGCTGACAATGAGACCACTGACGAAACCACCAATGGAACCACTGACGAAACTACCAATGGAACCACTGACGAAATCACCAATGGAACCACTGACGAAACCACCAATGGAACCACTGATGATGGAAATATCTCCGAGTAAAAACCGGATTCCAAAAATAAGTAACTGTTCAGCCTTCAGGTCGAACGGTTATTTTTCTTTTTCATCTTTTGCATAGAAATTGGAGGTACGCTATGAATAAACTATTAAAAAATGGTTTATTAGGAACATCTATAATGCTGTTGTTTTTCTTTACTGTTTCCCAGGCAGGCATGGCAGGAGAGGAAGTTCCTCCTCTACCGATGACGGTGCAGGGAGTTGCCCTGATTGATGGCACTCCGGCCCCCAAAGGCACTGTTGTTGCAGCTTTTCTTAATGGAGAGCAGGTAGAGGAATTTCTCATAAATACTTCTTCTGGAGACTATTGTTTCTGGATTTCTGGAACCGGCGAGAATGAGGGAAAGCCTGTTACCTTTACAGTTGACGGAAAGGACCCTGAAGAGAGTCTTACCTGGAAATCCGGAGATCAGGTTCTTTCTTTTGAACTATCCGTAGGTAAGGTAGCTGATGCCGGTTCTAAAAAAGGTTCAACTTCAAATGCAAATTCTGGATCTTTGACAGGAACTGAAGAATCGGAAGCTTCCGGAGAAAACTCCAAAGCTGAAGTCATTGAAAATTCAGTCTCTGAGCCGGATGTGGCGACTCTGAAAAATATGAACTCAGACTCCGGGGATAAAGAAGCAGCAGAATCTTCCGAAGATTCTCCTGAACCAAGAAGTGCCCCAGGTTTCCATATTATTTATGCAGTTGCAGGCATACTTTTTCTCGCTTTCGTATTCAATCTCGGGAGGGAGTCGAGAAGGAAGCCCTGATGTGATTTTTCAAAAAAGTTTTCATGAGTAACGTGAAAATTTCAAGGTGACAAGATGACCATTAAGGAAAAATATTTAAGAATTTCATCATTCCTGATTATTCTGATACTGGGTATATCATTTGTTCCGGGTGTATCTGCCAGCGGTCCTCCTTCGATTCCAAATGTATTTGAAGGAAAGCTGCTCGCAGACGGCGCAAATGCACCTGTCGGAACCACAATCTCGGCGTATATAGATTCCGAGCTCGTTGGCCAGAACTCTATTACAGAGGTAGGAAAATACCAACTGGGAGTTTCGGGTACTGAAGAAGACAATGGAAAGACAATAACCTTCAAGCTCAGCAACATTGAATCGGAGCCTGTTTCTGCGACCTATCAACATGGGGCTTCGCCAGCGAAACTTGATTTATCTTTCAAGGGAGACTTTATACCCCCTATTATAGAAAGTTCCTCTGCAGCCCCCACATATATCCTGAATGACGGGAAGGATTACTCAGTTATCAGTGTGAAGGTCTCGGACGGATATTCCGGAGTTGCATCAGTAACCATTGATCTCTCCCCAATAGGAGGAGGAGTGGTTTCATTGAATCCCGAGAATGGAGGCACTTATACCTGTGACGTAAGCAGCACTCTGGCCGGGGATTTTAAATTCACCCTCACAGCTACGGATTCCTCCGGAAATAAAGTAACAGATAGCGCTCCCATCACCGTACTGAATACAGAGGAACTCACAACCAAGTACGGCGGTGCTGATAAGGTATTTTCTGCCGAAGAAATCAAAAACCTTGTGAATGACGGGACTGTATCCAGCGGGATCAAATACGCAGTTCTGAATATTTACTTTGCTGACGGGTGGGATCGGATATGAAATGGCCTGAGTTTAAAATTGCTTTCGTGTTGCTCCTGGCCCTGGCCTTATATGCGGCCCCTGCCTCTGCAGGTAGTGCAGAAAGGAGTCTTCCTTCTTCGGTTAACGCCAATGAGGAGTTCCAGGTAACAGTCAATGTAGCCAACTATGGTGCTGCTGGGCAAGTTCTTGAAAAGCTTCCTGAAGGTTTCACTTTTGTCGGCTCAACTCTTCCGGAAGGAGCTGTATCTATAAACGGCAGCAAGGTTTCTTTCCTGCTGATGACTGAAAAGAGTTTCAGTTACACTCTTAAAGCTCCCGCTTCAGCCGGGACGTACAATTTCGTTGGGATTTTAAGAGATATAAACAAAAATGAGTTTTCAATTCTCCCTGCCACTTCTTCGATTAAGGTAAAGACATCTTCAAGCGGCAGTTCAGGCGGCTCGGGCGGCAGTTCGAGTGGCAGTTCAGGCAGCGGCGGGGCTGGAGGTTCCCCCGAACCCCAGAGTAACGTCGAGGCTAAGGAACTTTCCCAGAAACTCGTCACCAATGGAACGCACGTAACGTTTGAGTTTCTGCAGGGTGTTACCTGTATAAAGTATGTGGAATTTGACGCAAAGAAAACTCTCGGAAAAGTCACCACCATTGTCGAAATGCTGAAAGGTCAATCCAAGCTGGTTTCGAGCTTGCCTGAAGGTACGGTTTACAAGAACGTGAACATCTGGGTAGGTAGTGGAGGAATAGCAAATTCCGATAACATCGAAAACGCAGTAATCGGATTCAGAGTTGAAAAGGCCTGGCTCGAGATAAATGGAGCTGATGATGCGTCTTTGGCCCTCTGGTACTACGATAATGTCTGGAACAAGCTTGAAACCAAAAAAGTGAGTGAAGATGACACTTACATTTACTTTGAGGCAAAAACACTAAGTTTCGGTCACTTCGTAATTGTCGAAAGTAAAGATAAGGAGTCCGGTTCTATAGACATAAAACCAACCACTCCTGTAGATTCGGAATCTAACCTGTCTTCCGATTCAGAAAAGTCTTCTGAGAAAAAGAGTTTCCTGCCAGGATTTGAGTTTGCAGCAGCCATTGGAGTCTTTGGAGCTGTATGCTATGTCTTGAGAAGGAAGATCTAAGCACTGAAATATATTTTTTAAAGCAGCAGCCAAAGCTGCTTATTTTTCTCTTTTTTCATTTTTTCCAGTAAGCTTCCTCTTCTCTCATATGTATTTCCTCGAGGAAATGCAGTATTTTTTGATCTATATTTCATAAACATGTAACTAATTTCAAGTTCTATAAACATGGAAAGCACCTAATGCACGGAAAAACCGGGACTCTCTTTAACTCACTAAGAGCTGTTTAGTGGATAAATAATATAAAATGGCTCTTCGCTATTTTATGTGGGTTGAAAATAATTGCTTAGTTAGAATGTAGCCAGCCCAAAAAGAGAAACATCAAGCTTGAATGTGATTTTCAACAACAAATGTTTTTAAATTTGATACATGCTACTTCAATATTTAGGAAATGAATGTAAGTTACCCACTCGAAACAGCGAAGAGCCTATAAAATAAATATGGAAAGATGAAAGCAAAATATAGAAGTTCAGGGGGAAAGAGTTTGAAACTCAAAATTGAGACTACCAAACGTGTTGAATTGATAGATATCACATCAGAAGTTCAGAACGACGTAATGAAAAAAGGGGTTTCTGAAGGAATATGCATCATCAGCACCAGACATACTACTGCAGGCATCATTATTAACGAAAACGAAAGCGGGCTAAAGGAAGATATCCTGAATCTATTACAAAAGCTTGTGCCAACAGATGCAGGGTACAGGCACAACCGCATAGACAACAATGCTGATGCTCACCTGAGGGCAGTACTGCTTGGAGCAAGCGAGGCTCTGCCTATTATTCAGGGAAAACTGGAACTCGGTACCTGGCAGAGTGTCTTTTTTGCAGAAATGGATGGGCCGAGAAGCAGGACAGTAAACTTAACAGTTCTAGGAAGCATAGGAAAAAAAGAAGAAAATCAGGAAGAGTCTGACAGAAAACATACTTGATCGATTATTCGAAATATTGGATTCAAGAAGCAAATTTTAAGTTTTATGATGGTTCAACATATGGTTTCTTATATCTTAATCAAAATTTTATGATGATGTTGTCTCAGAAAAATTTATATTAGTTCCTGTGCAATCTTAGTTATATCATCTTTGTATGGTAATACGTAAATACATGTATCTGACGTAAAGGTCGAAAATTTGTAGTCAGTAGGAGCTTTACGTTGGACAAATTTGCCCTTTGCTATTGATAGGCACATGTGCCTTACGCGTAGGGCTTATTAGTCAGCACCAGTACAAAAAGGGGGTAATTAACAACTTTCCTAGATGCGGCAAGCATCAACGAAGGTTACTATTTGGTGCACCAGAATCAGAGATTACCGTACTTCTTTCAAAAGTACATTTTGAAGAGAGTGGGGGCTCTCTTATTAAAAAATCAGAAAGAATTTTGATCAACGTAGTGTAACAAGGGGTGGGATTAAGGATGTAGCCATAATTAAAATTTGATACCCTAACAGTTTTGTTTTATTTAGTTTTTAGGTGCCAAATAAATTCAATTTTTTATACTTTTTATTGAACTGTGACAATTATCTGGGATCTACCATACCTCATTAACTTTAGAATATTATTTAAAATAAATTATATTTAATGTTTTTAGTGGAATAAAATTAGACATTTGCTAAATTTAGGTGCAAAACATGAAACAAAAATTAGTACCACTTAGCGTGCTATTAATTATATCCCTTTTAGCATGGACAGCAAATGCAGATATGGATGATATTGTAGATACAAATAGTATTACAGAAGAAGATATTTCAGAAGAGAATATTACAGAAGAAGAAAATATTTCAGAAGAAGATATTTCAGAAGAAGATATTTCAGAAGAAAATATTTCAGAAGAAGATATTACAGAAGAAAATATTACAGAAGAAAATATTACAGAAGAGAATATTGAAGAAGAGAATATTGAAGAAGAGAATATTGAAGAAGAGAATATTGAAGAAGATATTTCAGAAGAAAATATTGAAGAAGAGAATATTGAAGAAGAGAATATTGAAGAAGAGAATATTGAAGAAGAGAATATTGAAGAAGAAAATATTGAAGAAGAAAATATTGAAGAAGAAGATATTGAAGAAGATATTGAAGAAGAAAATATTGAAGAAGAAAATATTGAAGAAGAAAATATTGAAGAAGAAAATATTGAAGAAGAAAATATTGAAGAAGAAAATATTGAAGAAGAAAATATTGAAGAAGAAAATATTGAAGAAGAAAATATTGAAGAAGAGGATCTTTCAGAAGAAGATGGTGAAGAGGATCTTTCAGAAGAAGATAGTGCAAATAGGATTGTTGAGATATCCTACAATGAATCAGGTCCTTTCAAAATAGAGGATGTTGTGGGTATCACCGCAACCTTCAATGAACCTGTCCTTCTTGCGACGTTAACAGTAAATGATGACTTTTCCTCTCCTATTGACATGGTCAACGTAAATGATACAGTCTGGTATTGCGAGTATGTGGTTCCAGATGGTGTAAACGCTCCGGTGGACGTAATCGTATCTGCAGTTGATGAAGAAGAAAGCAGTATCGATGAAACTGATGCTGAAGCTTTTGTGATTGATAATACACTTCCGGAATTCACAAGAATTGAACCTGAGTTAGACTTTGTCAGCACAAATTGCGTGGTTTTCAATTTCAGCGCTTATGATGAACTTGACGACAGCATTGATTATACCTTCTACTTCAATGGTACAGAGAGTGATACAGGGGAACTGGCGCCAGAAGAATGTAAAAAAGTAGAGCTTGATCTGGCTGAAGGGCATTACACATGGGAAGTCAAACTCGAAGACGATGCGGGAAATATATGGTCCAGTGATGTTGTTGATCTGTATGTCGATACTGAAGCCCCAAAGGTAACACTTATTTCTCCAGAAGATCACCTTATTGACACAGGAGACTGCTTTAATCTCAGTTTTACTGCAAAAGATGATTTTACCGATCAGTATGAAGACCTGAACCTTCATTATGAACTATACATTGATGGAGAGATTGTTGAAGAACAGGGTTCAGGAGACATGTGCCCCTGGGAATATATACAAGTTCCATGTAGTGACCTAAAAAACGGAGCTCATGAATGGTCCGTTTATGTTGCGGATGATGCAGGAAACAACGTTACGAGTGACACTCGGTATATATATGTAGACCAGGAAGATCTTAGAGTTTTGCTCATTTCTCCAGATGGTGGATACGCTTCTGCAGATACGATATTTAAATTCAGGGTTTCAGGGGGAGCAGGGCTGCCTTTTGACTACAAACTGCTCATTAACGGCGAAGAGATAGAGAGCAGCGTTTGTGAAGAGGATAGTATTTCAGAGGATGGGGAAGAAGAGGAAGAAGATATTTCAGAAGATGAGGAAGAAGAGGAAGAAGATATTTCAGAAGGTGAGGAAGAAGAGGAAGAAGATAGCATTTCAGAGGACGAGGAAGAAGATAATATTTCAGAAGATGAGGAAAAAGAGGGAGAAGATAATATTTCAGAAGATGAGGAAGAAGAGGAAGAAGATAGCATTTCAGAAGATGAGGAAGATAATAACATTTTTGAGGAAGGCGAAAATACACTTTTTTTGGGTGAAGATCCAGTAAACTATTATTCATTAAATGCTGAAGTGGAAGACGGAGATGGTATAGAATGGACAGTACTTATTACTGACTGTACAGGCGATACCTATCAACCTGATCCATACTATTTCTCCTTAGATACTGCGGCTCCCGAGCGTGTGGCAAACCTGACTGTCAGAGATGTAACGGGAGAGACTGAGTGGGCGTATACATATGATTATCCCAGACTGTATGCTAGATGGGATGAAAATACTGAAGATGACCTTACCTCAATGCCTTATGAGGTTTTCATTAGCGACTTTGTACCTTCCTCTCTCGATGAAATGGAAAAGATAGGGTCCACATCTGATACGAGTTTCTACATTGATGAATACGGAGGAGAGCCTCTTGTCTACGGGAAAGACTACTGGGTGGCTGTTATTACCCGGGATAACGCAGGAAACTACAATGATTGTTTTGTTGCCATTTATGGTCCGGTTCAGACATATGGGGACATAGACTCAGAAAGTGTAGAGAGTTCAATTTCAGATACAAGTTCTGGATTTTTGACAGGGATCGAAAATGAGGATGTAAATTCCGGAAGTTTAAATGATCCAACTTTAAATACAAGCTCTGAACTTTTAGCAGAAAATGAATTATCAGGAAGTTTAAATGATTCAACTTCAAATACAAGTTCCGAATTTTTGACAGGAACTGATAAATCAGAAAGTCTAAATGATTCAACTTCAAATACAGGTCTTGAATTTTTGACAGGAGATAAAAATTCGGAAGAGCTGGGAGAGAAATCCAGAGCAGAGCTCTTCAGAAATTTAATCCCTCAACTGAATAAAACGGTTCTGAAACCTACGAATCTTGATTCACTGGACAAGCAGGTACCAAAATATGCCGAAGATTCTGCTGAACCAAAAAGTGCTCCAGGTTTCCATATCATTTATGCGGCTACAAGTATCCTTTTGCTCGCCTTCGGATCAAATCTCAAGAGGAAACCGGGTAGAAAGCTCTGATGGGTTCTTTCAATCATCATGAGAATCCTTGGCGCTGCTGTATACTGTAATCAAAACCGTTTTTCTCTTTTTTTAATTTTCACTTTTTCAAAATAATTCTATAATGTTAAATTTCAATAAACTTGAGTAGCCTCTCTCCTTCATCTACCCGTCGGAGAAAATCTTCCCTGTCAGTATAAGGGACTCCGGTAATCACTGAGTCGACTGCTTTCCTTCCAAGTCCGGGCAGTTCCCTGACAAGGGAAGGAGATGCCGTATTGATAGGCAGAGGGTAAGGAATACCTGTAATCGAGCGCATCCCGTGCCCTGTGACGGTAACGTCAGTAAATTTGCGCAAAGGGAGAAGAGCAGGAATTCCTACAAGCAGAGGATACGAACCAAGCTGTCTTCCGAAAGTAACCCCTTTTTCGTGCACCTCACACATGACATCCCTGAGTACCGTACCTTCGGGCACAACATGTTTCAGCATTGGGAGGTCAATGGTCTTCCTAACCTTTTCCTTGTAGTCCAGAAAGAGTTTCTTGTGTTTCCTGGCAGCTTCATCCTTCCCATACATAGGCGTACCGGGAAAAGCCATTACCTGGCGAATGTTGATCCGGCGCAGGAGTAAACCCGAATCAAGCACATGCTTCAAGAAATCATAATTAAGCTGGAAGGTTTTTTTAGATTCGCCCATTAATCCGTGCACGAAATTGATACCCGGAAGAATTTCTGGAAGCCCGTTTGCCCCTCGAACGGCCCCAAACTTGTTTACAAGTTTGATTGCCTCAAAAACTTCCTCGGAGCTTGCCTTAAGGAAATTTGCTGCAATTACCTTTGGGTCGGCACTTTCCATTCCAAAAGCAGTCACGTCCCCTGCTGTATGATATTTAACTATCGTCTTCAGGATCTGCTTCGACTCTTCAGGATAAGTTGCAAGCGTTATCGGATTTGCATTGTCCATATGGAGAACGGAGAGATCCGGGGCAGAATTCCGAATTCCCCTGTAGAGCCTTTCAATAACCTCTGGATTCGGTTTAGGAACAGGCCCTCCGATATCTATTCCATGATAGGAGAAGAGATCAGGCTGCCTGCCTATCCTGAAATAGCGGGCTCCATAGGAGTAAAGTGCAGAGGCTTCGGAGATAACATCTTCTACAGGCCGGTAGTCAGAAGCTCCGTAAAAAGGTTCTGTGCAGAAAGAGCAGTGGATCTGCCTACCGCACCCTCTGTAGGTTTCAAGCTCGCACATGCAGTAAGGATAATCCGGGTGCTGCCCTATCAAAAAAGCCCCTTTCAATCCCCAGCGCTCGATTTCGGCTGTTGTCCTGAAGCGATGTTCAATAGCTTCCGGAGTCCTCAGCCCTGAAGGAGAGCTTCCGCTCCCCCCAGTTCCTTCCTCAAAAAGATCGTAAACAAAAGCTTCGAGATCCATCCTGGCAAGCACGGCACCTTCAAGGCTTATTCCACCATCGGTACCCTTTGCAGCCCTTCCGCCTTCATTGCTGAAACCGAGCCTGATCGGGCCGCCTATAACTTTTACGCCGTCTGCAGCCCGGAAGATTGCCTCAATTTCCCCAGGGGTTATTGGGGAAGCCCTGAGGTATTTACCTGGCACGGTCATGCCTGCAATAACGATCAAAAGGTCTGCTTTTCCTATAAGTTCCCCGGCACCAGGCGAATTTTCCCTCAAAGCATCAATGGTAAGATAGTGGATATCTTTTTCGGAAAACCCGCGCTCTCTGAGAGCGCCTGCTATATACCGCGGGTAAGGAGAAAGATAGGGGGGAACCCCAAGACAGGCAGGTTCGTCCACATAACCGTCTATGATGAGTGCTTTCATGTAAGTTCTCGTTTCCATTTGCTTGATGATTGAAGGTGGGAATATAGAGCGCAGTCAGATATTAAACTAAAGGTGATTGAAACGCCATAAGCGCAGAAATGAAGAGATAAGTTCAGAGAAGATAAGTCAAGAGAAAGAAAAAGTTTAAAAGAGAATTAGGGCCGGGACCGAGAATCGAACTCGGGTCGTAGCCTCCACAGGGCCACAGGATGGACCTCTACCCTACCCCGGCCACAGGGTCTGGTACTTCAGATTTGAAGCAAGCTATAGAAGGAGTTTTTTTATATAAAGTTTTTGCCGGAAAGGGCAGGAGACTCTCCTCAGGAAAGGAAGGTTTCTGTTTTCCGGCTCCATGGACGCGTTAAATTCGGTTTAAAGCGTTTCCTGGACCTGCCATCTCAGAGTTTTTTGAGTATGTCAAGAGCAATTTTTGCAGCCTTTTCGCCCGAAAGGAGCATGCCTCCGAAGACAGGACCCATTCTCGGGGCGCAGGTTGCGGCATTTGCAGCCATGCCCGCAACAATCAAACCCGGATAGATCTCCTGCGTTGCGTCAACAGCCAGGCGTTCGCCAACTTCGGACCACATGGGTTTTTCCCCGAGCTTCCCGAGCTCCCCTATCTTTGCGTTCGGGATTTTTCTGAGAATCGTGTTGCAGACAGTGGCATCGTGCCCTGTTCCGTCGATTACGAGTTTTGTGCGAATCATAAGAGGATCCACATGCAGGCGCTGAGCTGAAACAGGCCCCCAGTTAATGACGATTCCTGTAACCCTGTCATTCTCCCGGATCATGACGTCTTCAAAGCTCACAAGGTTAAAGACCTCAGCCCCGGCTGAAGTTGCACCTGCAATCAGCTTTCCGACAGATTCCACGGAATTTGCCACATAGTACCCTGGCTGGTACTCTTTATACCTGATCCCGAAGTCTTCCAGAATATGGCAGGCCTCTTCCTGTACAACAATGCGTGGGAACATCATGCCTCCAGCCCACATGCCGCCCCCGAGGGATAACTTTTGCTCATAAATGGCGACCTTTACCCCTGCCTCTGCCAGATACTTTGCAGCCACCAGATTTGCAGGCCCTCCTCCTACAAGCGCCACATCGATGTCCGTGTATTCAAGGAAGGTTTTAGAATATTCATCAAAAATTGCCCGTGTGATTATGACTTCGTCGAGTTCCATTTTAATCTCTCATAAAGCTTCTACGGTTGAAAGTCCGGGGAAAAGCCCGGCTTTTTTAAATATAAATCAGGGAATTGTTAACCCTGAACATAGGCATTGAAATCCACATTTTGATAAAGGGCATTGCTTTTAAAGTTATTGGAATTGGTGGGAAGAGGATTGAGGAAAGAAATGTTCCTAAAATATTTAATTGGTGGTGCAATAGAGTTTGGATTTTTTTGATTCCATGACCATGGAAATTAGGCTGGTACAAAAATATATAAGAAACCTTCCACTAATAAATTTATTAGTAACAAATTTATTAGTAACAAATTTATTAGTGATTATCATGTCATTCACCTTAAAACCAGCAAAAGGAGAAGAATTCGTTGATAGGGAAGAGCTCATGGAGGAAATGCTCTCCGAACTGGAGGACAAAAACTCAACGATTGGGTACGCACTCTATGGGAAGCGAAGGATCGGAAAAACTTCGATTTTGAAGGAAATTCAGAGGAGACTGGAAGAGAGCAATGAATGTACAGCGGTTTATTTTTCAATCTGGGACCTAATAGATTACTCTGTAGAAGAGTTCTGCGAAAAACTTAGCATGGATATAATCGATGCCTACAGGCCAAAACTTGGTTTGGAATACAGGGCTCGCGAACTGGTGCAGATGCCGCTTTCCCTGCTGCGGAAAGTTCTTGGGGAAACCGAATTCAGAATCATTTACAGCGAATTTGAATTCATGATTTCTCGAAAGAAAAATACAGACGCCGGAGTCCTCCTTGAACACTGCTTTGGCCTTGCAGAAAGGCTTGCAAAAATTACGGACACAAAATGCGTGCTCCTGATTGACGAGTTTCCTTCTGTTATCGACCTGAAGGTTGACAACACAAAAATTGGAGAAGGCATCCTTAAAAAAATAAGGACTATATTCGAGGATTGGGAGAGGACTTCCCTCTGTATCTCAGGCTCGATCCGAAGCACCATGGAACTAACGGTTCTTTCTGCAAGTTCTCCTTTTTACCGGCAGCTTGTTGTAAAGGAAATAAAACCTCTCGGAGTCGAACATGTTCGGAAGCTTCTCAGGCAGAACCTTGAAATCTCAGAGGAGAGCGTGAGAGAAATTTACAGTTTTTCGGCAGGCATCCCCTTTTATGTCCACTTTATCGGCAAAATGCTTGAGAGAAAGAGAGAAATAAACCTCGAATCAATCCGATTGATTGAGAAAGAATTTCTGGAAGAAGAAGGCAACTTGCTTTTCCGGGAGGAGTTCGGCTCGCTTGGTCCCAAAGAAAAAGCAATAATAATGGAAATAGCTCTGAACAAGCACACACCTAAAGAAATTGCAGCCTCGCTTGAGGATAAGGTTTCGAACATTAACACGTTTCTGAGTTATCTGGTAAACAAAGGTTATATTTCGAGAGAAGAAAAAGGATTTTATACAGTAGACGATCCTGTTTTCGAACGATGGATCCGGGAAATTCTGGTCGGTGGAAATCAGCAAGTAGAATAAATATTAAGATCCATTAGCCTAAGATCCATTAGCCTAAGAGCGTGTCTTAAAATTAAATTTGATTCTCCAATGGGGACAGGACTACGTATTTAAACTGAAAAACGATAACTTTAAACCATTAAATGTCTAAAGTGTAAATTTTAACTATTATGTCTATTGTGTT